>Ga0222712_10000401_pt1 | contig 58458 bp, 71 predicted proteins | sample C33_657DmetaG_FD_165043 | JGI IMG/M metagenome (GOLD analysis project Ga0222712, IMG submission 165043) | Estuarine water microbial communities from San Francisco Bay, California, United States - C33_657D | ecosystem: Environmental > Aquatic > Marine > Unclassified | place: USA: California... | reverse complement strand
CGAGATTCGCGCCATCATCGGGCCCAACGGCGCAGGCAAGAGCTCGATGCTCAATTGCATCAACGGCGTCTACAAGCCCCAGGAAGGCTCCATCACCTTCCGCGGCCAGACCTTCCGGCACATGAACAGCCACCAAGTGGCCGTCATGGGTGTGGCCCGCACCTTTCAGAATCTGGCCCTGTTTAAGGGCATGAGCGTGCTCGACAACATCATGTCGGGGCGCAATCTGAAGATCAAGAGCAATTTGTTCATGCAGGCCCTGCGCATAGGCCCGGCCCAGCGCGAGGAATTTGAGCACCGGGCCTTCGTCGAGCAGATCATCGACTTTCTGGAAATTCAGCCCTACCGCAAGACTCCAGTCGGCCAACTGCCCTACGGCTTGCAAAAACGGGTTGACCTGGGCCGGGCACTGGCCATGGAGCCCCAGGTGCTGTTGCTCGACGAGCCGATGGCGGGCATGAACGTCGAAGAAAAGCAGGACATGTGCCGCTTCGTTCTTGATGTCAATGACGAATTCGGCACCACCATCGTGCTGATCGAGCATGACATGGGCGTGGTGATGGACATCTCTGACCGCGTGGTGGTGCTGGACTACGGCAAGAAGATCGGCGACGGCATCCCCCACGAAGTGCGCAACAACCCGGAAGTCATCAAGGCTTACCTGGGCACCTCTCACTAAGAGCCGACTTAACAGAGAACAACGACATGGCCTTCTTTCTTGAAACCCTGTTCGGCGGCCTGATGGCCGGCATGCTGTACGCCCTGGTGGCCCTGGGCTTCGTGCTCATCTTCAAAGCTTCTGGCGTGTTCAATTTCGCGCAAGGCGCCATGGTGCTGTTCGCCGCCCTGGCCATGGCGCGGTTTTCGGAGTGGATTCCCCAGTGGACGGGCCTGGACAACAAGATCATCGCCAATGTGCTGGCTTTCATCGTCGCGGGTCTGTTCATGCTGGCCTTTGCCTACCTGGTCGAGCGCTGGGTGCTGCGCCATCTGGTCAACCAGGAAGGCGTGACCCTGCTGATGGCCACGCTGGGCATCACCTACTTCCTGGACGGTCTGGGCCAGACCATCTTCGGCAGCGCCGTCTACCGCATCGACATTGGCATGCCCAAGGAGCCGGTTTTCGTGATGGACACGGTGTTCGAAGGCGGCCTGCTGGTGAGCAAGGAAGACCTGATTGCCGCTCTGGTTGCCGCCTGCCTGGTGATGTGTCTGAGCCTGTTTTTCCAAAAGACTCCCACGGGTCGGGCCCTGCGCGCGGTGGCCGATGACCACCAGGCCGCCCAGTCGATCGGCATTCCGCTCAACCGCATGTGGGTCATCGTGTGGTTTGTGGCCGGTCTGACCGCCCTGGTGGCCGGCATGATCTGGGGCTCAAAGATCGGCGTGCAGTTTTCGCTCACCACAGTGGCGCTCAAGGCTCTGCCGGTGATCATTCTGGGCGGACTGACCTCGGTGCCCGGCGCCATCATTGGCGGGCTGATCATCGGGGTCGGGGAAAAGCTCTCTGAAATCTACCTCGGTCCCATGATAGGCGGCGGCATTGAACTGTGGTTCGCTTACGTGCTCGCCCTGGTATTCCTGCTGTTCAGGCCCCAAGGGCTGTTCGGCGAAAAGATCATTGATCGAGTTTGAAAGACAGCCGCCATGTTCTACCGCGAGAACGGTCAATTCAAGACCAACTACAAAGCAGACCAGCAAATCTTTCCGATTGCCCAAGATCGCTGGGCCATTGCAGCGCTGCTGCTCATCGGATTCGTGGCTGTCCCCTTGCTGGCCGACGAATACTTCTTCAAAGCCATCCTGATTCCTTTCGTGATCCTCTCCATGGCCGCGCTGGGGGTAAACATTCTGGTCGGCTACTGCGGCCAGATCTCACTGGGCTCCGGGGCCTTCATGGCCGTGGGCGCCTACATGGCCTACAGCACCTTCGTCCGCGTCGAGGGCATGCCACTGATCGTGGCCCTGATGGCAGGTGGCTTGTCGGCCATGGCGCTGGGCATCCTGTTTGGCATCCCCAGCCTGCGGGTCAAGGGCCTGTACCTGGCGGTGGCGACGCTGGCTGCGCAGTTTTTCTGTGATTGGGCCTTTGCGCGAATCGGCTGGTTCACCAACAACAGCTCCTCCGGCTCGGTGGCCGTCTCGGGCCTGAGCCTGCTGGGCTGGGACATCAATACGCCAGCAAGAAAATACCTCTTCTGTCTGGGCCTGACGGTGCTGGTGGCCCTGCTGGCCAAGAACTTGGTGCGCGGCGCCATCGGCCGCGAATGGATGGCCATCCGCGACATGGATGTGGCGGCCGCCGTGATCGGCATCCGCCCGATGTACGCCAAGCTCAGCGCATTTGCGGTGAGTTCCTTCATCGTCGGCATGGCTGGGGTGCTCTGGGCCTTTGTTCACCTGGGCTCCTGGGAGCCGCTGGCCTTCTCGATCGACCGCTCATTTCAGCTGTTGTTCATCGTCATCATCGGCGGGCTGGGATCGATCATGGGCAGCTTCTTCGGGGCGGCCTTCATCGTGGTGCTGCCCATTGCGCTCAACCAGGTGCTGCCAGCCATCGGCTCGCTGGTGGGCCTGACCGTCTCCACCGCCATGATTTCCCACGCCGAGTACATGATCTTTGGTGCCCTGATCGTATGGTTCCTGATTGCCGAACCCCACGGCCTGGCCAGGTTGTGGAGCATCGGTAAACAAAAACTCAGGCTCTGGCCTTTCCCGCACTGATTTTTCACTGGGCCGGCAAGCGGTTGACACCTCGCTTGCCGGCTCGCACACGGTTCCATGGTGTTCATTAAGGAGACAGAGAGATGAAACTGAGAAAGATTGCGCTCACGGCCGCACTGGCGGCCGCCAGCTTGGCAGCAACCCTGGGGGCCTCGTCGGCTCTGGCCCAAGCCAAAGTCCAGTTCTTCCCCAGCCTGACCGGGCGCACTGGCCCCGTGGCACCCAATGCCACCCCGTTTGCCAACGGCTATGCGGACTACATGAAACTGGTGAACGCCCGCGGCGGCATCAACGGAGTGATGACGCTGGTGGAAGAATGCGAGACGGCCTACGCCACCGACCGTGGTGTCGAGTGTTACGAGCGCCTAAAGGGCAAGCACGGCGGCGCCACCGTCTTCCAGCCCCTGTCGACCGGCATCACCTTCGCCCTTACCGAAAAAGTGGCCGGCGACAAGATTCCGCTGATCACCTCGGGCTATGGCCGCAGCGACTCCGCCGATGGCGGCGTGTTCAAGTGGAACTTCCCGCTCATCGGTCACTATTGGGTGGCCGGGGACGCGGTGCTGCAGCACATCGCCAAGCAAGAAGGCGGCTGGGACAAACTCAAGGGCAAGAAGATCGCGGTGGTTTACCACGACAGTCCCTTTGGCAAGGAACTCCTGCCCATCGTCCAGGAACGCGCAGCCATGCACGGCTTTACCCTGCAACTGCTGCCTGTGCCTGCGCCCGGTGTTGAGCAAAAAGCCGTCTGGCTGCAGGTTCGCCAGCAAAGGCCGGATTTCGTGGTCATGCAGACCTGGGGGGTGATGACGCCCACGGCCATCCGCGAAGCCATCGCGGTCGGTTATCCGCGTGAAAAAATGTTTGGCACTTGGTGGTCGGGCGCTGAGCCGGACCTCAAGGACATCGGTGCCCCGGCCAAAGGCTACAACGCGGTGATGATGCAACACGGCGCCGAGCCCCAGTCCGCAGTGGTCAAGGAAATCTTGAGCAAGGTCCATGACAAAGGCCAGGGTGTCGGTCCCAAGGACGAAGTCGGGCAGGTGCTCTACATGCGTGGCGTGGTCGGTGCGATGCTGGCGGTCGAAGGCGCGCGGGCTGCGCAGGAACGCTTCAACAAAGGCAAGCCGGTGACGCCCGAGCAGGCGCGCTGGGGCTATGAAAACCTGAACCTGACCCAAGCCAAGCTCGACGCCCTGGGTTTCAAGGGCGTGCTGCGGCCGATTTCCACCAGCTGCGTGGATCACATGGGCTCGGCCTGGGCCCGGGTGCACACCTGGGACGGCGCCAAGTTCACCTGGGCCTCGGATTGGCTGCAGGCCGATGAACAGATCATCCGCCCCCTGGTCAAGAGCTCTGCGGAGAAGTATGCCGCCGAGAAGAAATGGACCCGTCGCACGCCGCAGGACTGCCAGTCCTGATCAGGCTTGCCCCGCAGCGCACGGCGCTGCGGGGCGTGTCCCATCGCTGGCTTCGGCCAGCGACCATGGGCAAGGCAGGGCGCCGGGCCTTGCCCATGGTCAACGAGGAATCCAGCATGAGTTCTCCCAATATCGTTTTGAATGTCAACGGCATCGAGGTCATCTATAACCACGTGATCCTGGTGCTCAAGGGCGTCTCGTTGCAAGTGCCCGAGCGTGGCATCGTGGCCATCCTGGGCGGCAATGGCGCGGGGAAAACCACTACGCTCAGAGCGGTCTCCAACCTGCTCAAGGGCGAACGCGGCGAGGTCACCAAAGGCAGCATCGAGCTGCGCGGCGAGCGCATTGAAAACCTCTCGCCGGCCGACCTGGTGCAGCGCGGCGTGGTGCAGGTGATGGAAGGGCGGCACTGCTTTGCCCACCTGACCATCGAGGAAAACCTGATGACCGGCAGCTACACACGCAAGGACAAGGCCGAGGTGGCGGCCAATCTGGAGAAGGTCTACGCCTATTTTCCGCGCCTGAAGACCCGCCGCACCTCGCAGGCGGCCTACACCTCGGGCGGGGAGCAGCAAATGTGCGCCATCGGCCGCGCACTGATGGCCAACCCCAACATGGTGCTGCTCGACGAGCCCTCCATGGGTCTGGCTCCGCAGATCGTCGAAGAAGTGTTTGAGATCGTCAAGGACCTCAACCACAAGGAAAAAGTCACCTTCCTGCTGGCCGAACAGAACACCAATATGGCCCTGAAATATGCTGACTATGGCTACATCATGGAAAGCGGCCGCGTCGTGATGGACGGTGCGGCCGCCGATCTTGCCAGCAATGAAGACGTCAAAGAGTTCTACTTAGGCGTGGGCGGCGGCGAGCGCAAAAGCTTCAAGGACGTCAAGAGCTACAAGCGTCGCAAACGCTGGCTGGCTTGAAGGGGTGCGCGACATGAACATGCCTTTCGACGCCCTGGAAACCCGCGCGCCTGCCGAACGCGAGGCCGCGCTGATGGCGGCCCTGCCCGCCCAGATCCGCCATGCCCAGCAGCACAGCCCCGCACTGGCGCGTGTGCTGCAGGACGTGGACGCCTCGCGCATCACCTCACGCCAGGCGCTGGCGGGCCTGCCTGTCACGCGCAAGCACGAGTTGCTGGAGTTGCAAAAGGCCAGCCGTCCCAAGGACGCCTTCGGCGGTTTTGCCGCGGTGGTCAAGGGCCCGCAGATGACGCGTATCTTCGCCTCGCCCGGCCCGATTTACGAGCCCGACGTGGCGGCGAAGGACTACTGGCGCATCGGTCGTGCCATGCATGCGGCCGGCTTTCGCTCGGGCGATCTGGTGCACAACAGCTTTAGTTACCACATGACGCCCGGCGCTTTCATGATGGAGTCGGGCGCGCATGCGGTGGGCTGCTCGGTGTTCCCGGCCGGTACCGGCCAGACCGAGCAGCAGCTGGCGGCGATCGTCGACCTGCAGCCACAGTGCTACAGCGGCACGCCCAGCTTTTTGCGAATCTTGCTGGAAAAAGCCCAGGAAGCCGGCGTGGATGTGCCTTCAATCAGAAGAGGCTTGGTCAGCGGCGAGGCCTGCCCACCGAGCCTGCGCGACTGGTTTAGCGCGCAAGGCGTGGATGTGTACCAGTGCTATGCCACGGCCGACTTGGGCCTGATCGCCTACGAGACGTCCGCGCGCGAGGGCCTGGTCATCGACGAAGGCGTGATCGTCGAGATCGTGCGCCCCGGCACGGGCGATCCGGTCCCCGAGGGTGAGGTGGGCGAGTTGGTGGTGACCACGCTCAATCCGCATTACCCCCTGATCCGATTCGGTACCGGTGACTTGTCGGCGGTGCTGCCCGGGCCTTGTCCCACGGGACGCAGCAACCAGCGCATCAAAGGCTGGATGGGCCGGGCCGACCAAACCACCAAGATCAAGGGCATGTTCGTGCACCCGGGCCAGGTGGCCGAGGTGGCCAAGCGCTTTCCAGAGGTGCTGCGCGCCCGGCTGGTGGTCAGCGGCGAAATGGCCAATGACCAGATGACGCTCAAGATTGAAGCGCAGACTGCCAGCGATGGCCTGCTCGAGCGCATCGGCGAGGCGGTACGCGATGTCACCAAGCTGCGAGGCACCATCGAGCTGCTGGCCCCGGGCAGCCTGCCCAACGACGGCAAGGTGATCGAAGACGCCCGCAGTTATAAATAAATAAAAACCTTGAGAAACATCACAGATAAGGGATTAGCGACACCCTAAGCGGGCTTCTGACTTCTAAAATCAGGTTTCTTTCCTTGGAGACAAACATGAAACGAGTTATCACTTTGGCGCTGATGGCCGCTGCGGCCCTGAGCGTTCAGGCCCAGAACTATCCGGGCACCAAGTCAATCACCCTGATGGTGCCTTTTGCAGCAGGCGGCCCGACAGACCGCGTTGCCCGCGACCTGGGCGAGGCCATGCGCAAGGCCATGGGCGGTACCGCCAACTTTGTGGTCGAAAACGTCGCTGGCGCCGGTGGCACCATCGCACCGGCCCGTGTGGCCAAAGCCGCGCCGGACGGCCACACGCTGCTGGTGCATCACATTGGCATGGCGGCCACTGCGGCCCTGTACCGCAAGCTGGCCTACAAGCCGCTGGAGGACTTCGAATACCTGGGTATGGTCAATGAAGTGCCCATGACGCTGATCGGCAAGCCCCAGTTGCCGGCCAACACCTACCGTGACTTCGAAAACTACATCCGCGCCAATGCCGGCAAGCTCAATATTGCCCATGCCGGCCTGGGCTCAGCCTCGCATTTGTGTGGACTGATGTGGCAGTCGCGCCTGCAAGCGGCCGAGGCCATGGTCACCATTCCTTTTGGCGGAACCGCGCCAGCGATGAACGCATTGGTCGGTGGCCAGGTCGATGTGATGTGCGACCAGACCACCAACACCACCGGCCAGATTGAAGCCGGTCGGGTCAAGGCCTTTGCGGTGACCACCGCCCGGCCTTTGAGCAACCACAAGCTACTCAAAGACTACCCCACACTCAGCGAAATGGGCATGCGCGGCTTTGACCTGACCATCTGGCATGGTGTTTACGCCCCCAAGGGCACGCCGCCGGCCATCCTCGCCCAACTCAACGATGCCCTGAAGAAGGCGCTGAAGGATCCGGAGTTCATCAAAAAGCAAGAGGGCCTGGGCGCTATCGTGGTCAATGACAAGCGGGTCGAGCCAGCCAACCACAAGGCCTTCGTCGCCGGCGAAATCGCCAAACTCAAACCCGTGATTGACGCCGCCGGCAAGTACGCCGACTGACGACGGATAACATGCCAGCAAAAGCGCCTGCTGGTCAGGCGCTTTTTTTGTGTCATTGCCGCCGCCACGGCCACCCCGACAAGGCGTTTAGTGATTTGCCCTCTGGCGCTAGTCGCCTGCATGGCTTAGAAACCTCTCTATCGCGCCATCTGCCACCTAGGAGCCTGCCATGAATACCGCACACCTTGCACTGAGCCGCCGCCTCGGCCTCTCACTGAGCGCAGCCGTCTTGTTGGCTGCCGGCCTGACCGCGACCAGCGCATGGGCGCAGAGCAGTTGGCCGAGCCGGCCTGTCCGTATCGTGGTGCCCTTCCCGCCCGGCGGCACCACCGACATCCTGGCGCGCGCAGTGGCGCCGGAGCTGGGCAAGGCTTTTGGCCAGCCTTTTGTCATCGAAAACCGGGGTGGGGCCGGCGGTAACGTCGGTGCAGAAATCGTCGCCAAGTCAGGCAATGACGGCTACACGCTGCTCATGGGCACGGTGGGTACCCACGGCATCAACCGCGCCCTATACGACAAACTGCCCTACGACCCGATCAAGGACTTCGTGCCGATCACCGTAGTGGCGGCGGTGCCCAATGTGATGGTGATGAATACCGAAAAGGCGCGCAGCCTGGGTATCAACTCGGTCCAGGACTTCATCAGCTATGCCAAGGCGCGCCCCGGCAAGCTGAACATGGCCTCCAGCGGCAGCGGCACCTCCATCCACATGGCTGGCGAACTCTTCAAAAGCCAGGCCGGCATCTTCATGGTCCATGTGCCCTATCGCGGCTCCAGCCCAGCCCTGCTGGACCTGATCTCGGGCACCATGGATGTGATGTTCGACAACCTCCCCTCGTCCATGCAGCACATCCGTTCCGGCAAGCTCAAGGCCTTCGCGGTGACCAGCAGCCAGCGCTCCTCGGCCCTGCCCGATGTCCCCACCATCGAAGAGGCCGCAAAACTCAAGGGCTTTGAGGCCAGCAGCTGGTTCGGGCTGCTGGCACCGGCAGGCACCCCCAGCGACATCGTCAACCGCATTCAACGCGAAGTAGCACGCGCGCTCAGTGACCCCAGCATCAAAGAAAAACTACAGGCCCAAGGCGCCATACCCGGCGGTATAACCCCGCAGGAATTCACCCGCCTGATCGACAGCGAACATGTCAAATGGGCTCAGGTGGTCAAGATCTCGGGCGCCAAGGCCGATTGAGCCTGGAAACGGCCTGGACGCTCTGGTGTGAATACGAGCGCCTCAGACGTCTTAGACGCCCCAGACCACAGGGTCGCCATGCTGCAGACTGATGCGGAGCATCTCGATGAAGGGCTGCACCCGTTGGCGGAGATGGACCCCTTCACCCTCGGGTGACTCCCGGGTCTGACCGGCCTCGAACGCGGCGCGGGCCTGGGCAAACTCCAACTCCTCCTGCGCCACCGCCGCCTGCAAGGCAGCGATCGCCACCGGCAGTTGCTCAACCAGCACGATGCCCTGCGGTCCCGGCTCCTTGCCGATGATCTCCAGCACCCTCTTGCCGTTAGGCTCAAGCATGATGACGTCGCCGGCGTTCTTGGTCTTGAATCGATACAGCATGAGGCTACTCCACGTCTGGCAGGCTGGCGCTCCCAAAGGACCGCCGTTGTCGCCTCATTATCAGCGGCCCGAGGACTGCTATCGTGTCAGACGGCGCCCTCAACCGACCCCACCGTGTCGCGGCACAGGACCAGGCACAAAAGCTGGCCACCTGCTCGGCCGGACCACTATCATTGATGATGTGCATCACTCCAGTCAAAGCGCCCAACATGCCCACCTACCATATTGAAATGTTCGAAGGCCGCACGGCCGAGCAAAAAAAGAAGCTGGTCGAGGAAATCACTCGGGTGACGGTCGAGGTCCTGGGAGGCTCGCCCGAATCGGTCGACATCATCATCAGCGACGTCAAGCGCGAGAACTGGGCCACCGGCGGGAAGCTCTGGTCCGAACCACTCAGCTGAGCTGCCGATGTGCCAGCTGCTGGGACTCAACTGCAACTCACCCACCCATGTTGGGTTCAGTTTCTCTGGCTTCGCCCAGCGAGGCGGTCGCACCGACGAGCACCGCGACGGTTGGGGCATCGCTTTCTTTGAAGGCGGCCACGACAAGGGCGTTCGCCACTTTGTCGACACCCAGCCCGCCTGCGAATCACCGATGGCCAAATTTGTGCGCAGCTACCCCATCAAGAGCCGCAACGTCATCTCACACATCCGCAAAGCCACCCGGGGTCCGGTAGCACTGGAAAATTGCCACCCCTTCGTGCGCGAACTCTGGGGGCGCTATTGGGTGTTTGCCCACAACGGCACTCTCGAGGATTTTGCGCCTCGGCTGCATGCGAGCTTGCAGCCGGTCGGCGGCACCGACAGCGAGTGGGCATTTTGCTGGCTCATGCAGGAGCTGGCCAAATCTCACGCCGGCATGCCCCAATTGGCCGAGCTGACAATCACGCTGCGCGAGCTCTCAGCGCAAATTGCTGGGCACGGCACTTTCAATTTTCTGCTCAGCAACGGTTTGGCGCTGTGGGCCCATGCCTCGACCCACCTGCACTATCTTGAGCGGCGGCATCCCTTTGCCCATGCCCAACTCAAAGACGCGGACCTGGTGATCGACTTTGCTGCACACAACCATCCGGCCGACAAGGTGGCTGTGGTGGTGACCGCGCCGCTGACCACCAACGAGGACTGGCGCGCCTTTTCGCCGCTATCGATGAAGGTTTTTGTCGACGGCCAGGCGGTTTAGACGCTCAAGTCAGTTGGGCCTGCAGGGCGTCCATGAACATCGCCGCCACATCAAACCCGGTCTGGTCGGTGATTTCCTGGAAACAGGTCGGACTCGTGACATTGATTTCGGTCACGTTGTCGCCGATCACATCAATGCCGACCAGGAGCAGGCCGCGCGCGGCCAGTACAGGCCCGATGCTCTGCGCGATTTCACGATCGCGTGCCGACAAGGCCTGAGCCACGCCCAGGCCACCGGCCGCCAAATTGCCACGCACCTCGCCGCCTTGCGGGATGCGCGCCAGGGCAAAGGGAACTGGCTCGCCGCCGATCACCAGCACCCGCTTGTCGCCCTGAGCGATGGCGGGCAAAAAGCGCTGGACCATCACGGTCTGCGCGCCATCGCGGTTGAGCGTCTCGATGATGCCGCCCAGGTTCAGGCCATCGTCCCTGACTCGGAAAATGCCCATGCCGCCCATGCCATCCAGCGGCTTGAGGATGATGTCGCGATGCTCCTGGTGAAAGCGCCGGATGTCAGCCGCATCGCGGGTGACCAGCGTCGGCGCGATGAAGGACGAAAACTCGAGGATGGCCAGCTTTTCTGGATGATCGCGCAGAGCGCGCGGCTTGTTGAAGACCCGAGCGCCTTCACGCTCGGCCTGCTCGAGCATGTGGGTGGCGTAAAAATACTCGCTGTCAAAGGGCGGGTCCTTGCGCATCACCACCGCATCAAAATCCTTGACCGCCTGTGGCCGCTCATCCGGGCGCTGCTGCTCGGCCTCAAACCAGACCTCCTGCTCACCGGTCAGGCGAATATCACGAACGAAGGCCGTGACCGGCGCGCCCTTTTGCCACATCAGGTCCTTGGGCTCACACACACTCAGGCGATGGCCGCGCTTTTGCGCCTCGCGCATCATCGCGAAAGTACTGTCCTTGTAGATCCTGAAGGACTCCAGCGGGTCGGCAACAAACAGCAGGTGCATGAGCGGGATTCAAATTTCGATTTTTGAGCCCAGCTCGACCACCGAGTTGTTGGGCAGCTTCAAGAAGTCCGCCGCGCCACTGGCGTTGCGGTGCATCTGCGCGAAAAGTTTCTCGCGCCAGGTCGCCATACCGCCGCCTATGGTGGGGATAACTGTGTCGCGGGAGAGAAAGTAGCTGGTGCTCATGGCATCAACCCGGCAGCCGTGTGCGGACAGCGGCTGCAAGGCCTTGGGAATGTCAGGATCGTCCTTGAAGCCATAATGGATCATAACCTGCCAGCAGTCGTGGCCCAGGTCCTGGACCTCAAGACGTTGGTCCAGGCCGACCCACGGCACCTCGTGATTAATCACCGTGACGAACAGGTTTTGCTCGTGCAAGACCTTGTTGTGCTTGAGGTTGTGCAGCAAGGCGTTGGGGACCGCCCCTTTCTCAGCCGTCAGGAAAACAGCCGTACCCTCTACCCGTACCGGCGGCATCACAAACACCGCCTCGAGAAAAGACGACAGTTCCAGCCAGTCAGCGCGCAACTTGGTGTTAAGCAGGTGCCGGCCGTCCTTCCAAGTCAACATCAAGCTAAAAACAATGCCACCGATCACCAGCGGGAACCAGCCGCCGTCCAAGAACTTGAGCAGGTTGGAGGCGAAAAAAGCCAGGTCGATCACAAAGAAAGCCCCGGTCGCTGCCAGGCACAGCGCCAGCGGATAGTTCCAGGCATAGCGAACGACAAAAAATGTCAGCACGGTGGTGATCAACATGTCCAGGGTCACGGCGATGCCGTAGGCAGCAGCCAGGTTGCTCGATGAGCGGAACAAGACAACGGCCAAAACAATGGCTACGAACAGGCCCCAATTGATCATGGGAATATAAATTTGCCCGGTGTCACGCTCGCTGGTGTGAAGAATATTCAGGCGCGGCAGATAGCCCAGTTGGATCACCTGCTTGGTGACGCTGAAAGCACCGGTGATCAGGGCCTGAGAGGCGATCACCGAGGCTGCGGTGGCCAGAACCACCAGGGGCATCAAGGCCCAATCGGGCGCCATTAAATAGAAAGGGTTTTTCACCGCCTCAGGCTGGCGCAGCAACAGCGCGCCCTGACCGAAATAGTTCAAGGTCAGTGCCGGCATGACCACGGTGAACCAAGCCAGGCGAATCGGCTTCTTACCGAAGTGCCCGAGATCGGCATAAAGCGCTTCAGCGCCGGTGACGCAGAGCACCACTGCGCCCAGCACGATAAAAGTGGTGCCCGGGTTGTGCCACATGAAGCCCAGGGCATAGTGCGGGCTCAGGGCCAACAAGATGCCTGGGTAGCTGATGATCTGATAGATGCCCAGCGAGGCCAAGGCAAAAAACCAAACCAGGGTAACCGGCCCAAAAAACTTGCCTATGCCCGCCGTCCCACGTTTTTGTACCCAAAACAAAATCAGCAGGATCAACAAGGTCGCCGGCAAGACCGCCCGCTTGAAGGCGGTATCAATCACCTCCAGACCCTCCACCGCAGACAGCACCGAGATGGCCGGGGTGATCACACCGTCGCCGTAGAAAATGGCCGTCCCAAATATGCCAACCACCAGCAATTTGGAGCGCAGTTTCGGTTTGTCCTTGACCGCCTGAGAGGCCAGCGCCAGCATCGCCACCAAGCCGCCCTCCCCATGGTTGTCGGCCCGCAGCACCAACACCACATACTTGATCGATACGATGGTGGTCAGGGTCCAGAAAAACAGCGAGAGGATGCCGTAGACATTGTCTGGCGTAAAACTCACATGGCCCGAGCCGAAGACCTCTTTGACCGCATAGAGCACGCTGGTGCCGATGTCGCCATAAACAACGCCAATGGCGCCAAGCGTCAGGGCCGTGAGGGAGGAGGAGGATTGGGACAAGAGCAGGTTCGCGACATCGCCTGCCCGATGCACGGCAGACTGGCGCGTTCAATGTTTCAGTCGAACTATTGTCGGCTTAAGCCAGCCAATGGCAAGTCGATCCAAACGCTCAAGATTGAATCTCGTCGGTTTGTTGCAGCGCAGCAACTGCCCGCGGCCAGATCAATCGTAGACCTCGGCTAGAGGGTCGGTGCTTTCCAGCTCATAGCTGGCCGCCAGCAAGGCCAGCCTGGCGATCACGCCGTACATATAGAAACGATTCGGGCTGCTCGAACCCGGTTTTTCTCCCGGCTGGGGCAGCCGGCCGCTGTCGGCAAAGGCCAGGGGCACAAAACTAGCGCCCGGCGCATTCAGGCTCTCATCGATGCCACGCTCGGCATGGATGCGGTAGAAACCGCCCACCACATAGCGGTCCATCATGTAGACCACCGGTTCGGCCACCGCCTCATTGACCCGCTCATTGGTGAGCACGCCTTCCTGGATGATGACCTCGGTTAGGGCCTGTCCGCCCTTGGTGGTGCTCATCTTATTGCGGGTCTTGCGGTTGAGCGCATCCAGGTCCTTGACGTCACGCACCGTCATGATGCCCATGCCATAAGTGCCGTTGTCGGCCTTGACCACCACAAAGGGCTTCTCGTTGATGCCGTATTCCTTGTATTTGCGCCTGATCTTCGTCAGCAGGGCATCGACCTGCGATTGCAGCCCATCTATGCCTTGGTCCTCGGCAAAATTGACCTCGCCGCACTTGGCGTACATCGGATTGATCAGCCAGGGGTCTATGCCCAGCAGTTTGGCAAAGCGCTTGCAAATCTCCTCATAAGCCTGAAAGTGCCGCGATTTGCGGCGCACCGACCAACCCGCATGCAGAGGCGGCAGCAGATGCTGCTCATGGAGGTCCTCCAAAATTCCGGGCACGCCGACCGACAAGTCGTTGTTGAGCAAGATGGTGCAGGGATCGAAATCTTTCAGGCCCAGCCGGTGATCACTGCGGATCAGGGGCTCGATGGTGATGCTCTCGCCGGTGGGCAAGTCGTAGGTCGTCGGCTCCTTGATGTCCGAGCTCAAGGAACCGAAGCGCACATTCAGACCGGTCTGGTGAAAGATGCGCTTGAGCTGCACCACATTGGAGAGATAGAAGGTGTTACGGGTGTGGTTCTCCGGCACCACCAGCAGATTGCGCGCCTCCGGGCAGATCTTCTCGATCGCGGCCATCGCCGCCTGCACCGCCAAGGGCAGCATTTCCGGGGTCAGGTTGTTCCAACCGCCAGGAAACAGGTTGGTGTCGACCGGCGCGAGCTTGAAGCCGGCATTGCGGATGTCGACCGAGCAATAAAACGGCGGCGTGTGCTCCATCCATTCGAGGCGGAACCAACGCTCGATGGCCGGGGTGGAGTCGAGCACCCGTTGCTCAAGTTCATTGATGGGGCCGTTCAGAGCGGTAATCAGGTGAGGAACCATGCGAAAACTTTCGGCCTTGGTAAAGGCAAATTGCAAAAACTGGGGCCCCTGCGCAAAAACGCTGGCGCGGGCCTAGCCGTCAGGTGCGCACTTCGCCCTGACCGAGCACCACATATTTCAAACTGGTCAGGCCCTCAATGCCGACCGGGCCGCGGGCGTGAAACTTATCTGTCGAAATGCCGATCTCTGCCCCGAGACCAAATTCAAAGCCATCGGCAAAGCGGGTGCTGGCGTTGACCATCACGCTGGCCGAGTCCACCTCGCGCAAAAAACGCTGAGCATGCAGGTGGTCGCCGGTCAGGATGGCGTCGGTGTGATGGCTGGAATAGGTGTTGATGTGCGAGATCGCCTCATCCACACCATCGACCAGCTTGACGCTGATGATGGGCGCCAGATATTCCTCGTACCAGTCCTGCTCGCTGGCCGGCCGCAAGAGCGGCTCGGCGCCCTCGACACCCTGCAAGATGGCCAGCGACTCGGCGTCGCAGCGCATCTCGACCTGCTTGTCGGCCAGGACACGGCCTATGCGCGGAAGGAACTGAGCCGCCACCGCGCGCGCCACCAGCAAACCCTCGGCGGCATTGCAGGGGCTGTATTTTTGGGTCTTGGCGTTGTCAACCACCGTGACGGCCATGTCGAGGTCGCAGGGGTCGTCCACATAAACGTGGCAATTGCCGTCCAGATGCTTGATCACCGGCACCTTGGCCTCGCGGCTGATGCGCTCAATCAGGCCCTTGCCGCCCCGCGGGATGATCACATCGACGAATTCGGGCATCGCAATCAACAGGCCCACCGCCTGCCGGTCGGTGGTAGGAACCAATTGCACCGCGAGCGCGGGCAAGCCTGCATCCGTCAGCGCCTGCTTTACCAAGGCAGCCAAGGCGGTGTTCGATTCGATGGCCTCAGAGCCGCCCCGCAAAATGCAGGCGTTGCCGCTCTTGATGGCCAGCGAGGCCGCTTCGATGGTGACGTTGGGCCGGCTCTCGTAAATCATGCCAAAGACACCCAGGGGCACACGCATCTGCCCCACCCGGATGCCGCTGGGCTGCTGCTTCATGCCGATGATCTCACCGATCACGTCGGGCATGGCCGCCAATTGCTCGCAGCCCTGGGCCACCGTTTCGATGACTTTGGGGCTGAGTTGCAGCCGATCAAGCATGGGCCCGCTCAGGCCGGCAGCACGGGCGCGCTCCAGATCGCGCGCATTGGCCTGCTGCAGGGCCGGGACCTGAGCGCGCAGCAAGGCAGCCAAGCCCTTCAAGGCCTGGTTTTTCAGCGCGGCCGAGGCCCGCGCCATACCCGCCGATGCGGCTTTGGCGTCGGCGCCCATCTGATGCATCTGCGCAATCAGCGAAGGGGACGGCTGTGCGACCTGGTCAGGAGCGTTCATAGACGGATTTTCGCACGGCGGACCCGGGTTTGCCCCAGGGCCGGCGCAGGCAGGGACAGCCTGTTCATGCTGGGCAGGCTCAGGCCCGCGTCCGGTCGCCAAAAATAGCCGTGCCCACCCGCACCATGGTGCTGCCGGCCGCCACCGCCAGATCCAGGTCGGCACTCATGCCCATGGACAGGGTGTCGAGCGGCCGATACAGGCGCCCCGATGCATTGAGGCGGTCCAACAGCTCTCGCGCCTGCTTGTGGACCGCCAGCATCTGCGCAGCGTCCTCGCTCGGCTCGGGCAGGGTCATCAGACCGCGCAGCACCAGCCCAGGCAGGTCCTGCACCGCCAGCGCCAGGGCCAGCGCGTCGGCCGGCGCAACGCCCGACTTGTTTGGGCCACCGTCGATATTGACCTGCAGGCAAACCTGCAAGGGCGCCAGCTCAGGAGGCCGCTGCTGCGACAGGCGCTGGGCGATCTTGAGCCGGTCCACACTGTGCACCCAGTGGAAATGCTCGGCCACCGGCCGCGACTTGTTGCTCTGCAGCGGGCCTATGCAATGCCACTGCAGCGCGGGCGGCTCGGGCTGCGCTGCGGCCCAGTCGGCCAACGCAGCGATCTTGTCCACCCCTTCTTGCACATAGTTTTCGCCAAAGGCCAGCTGACCGGCCTGCACCGCCGCGATCACCGCCTCGGGGCCGAAGGTCTTGGACACCGCCAGTAAGGTCACAGAGCGTGGATCACGCCCCGCACTTTCGCAAGCTTTGTCAATGCGCTTGCGTACTTGCTCGAGCTGAGTTGCGATAGGGGCCATGAAGAAACTGTAACCCAGGCCGAACCATGAACTTGCATGAATTCCTGCGCCAAGCGGTCGAGCACCAAGCCTCGGACCTGCATCTGACGAGCGGCTTGCCGCCCCATGTGCGCGTGCACGGCAAGCTGCTGCGTCTGCCCCAGCCGCCGCTGACGAGCGAGCAGTTGCATGCGCTGGCCGAGTCACTGATGACGCCTGGCCAGCGCGAGAGCTGGCGCGCGGGCGACGATATCGACGGTGCGCTCGATCAGGCCGAGTTCGGGCGTTTTCGCTTCAACGCCTACCGCCACCAGCGGGGCCCAGGCTTGGCCATGCGCCATATTCCGCAGACCCTGCCGTCCATGGACGCCCTGCGGGTGCCCGCGGTGCTCGGCGAACTGGCCCTGCGCAGCAGCGGCTTGCTGCTGGTCACCGGGCCTACGGGGTCGGGCAAGTCCAGCACACTGGCCGCCGTCCTGCAGCATCTTTTGGACCGCCAGGGCGGCCATCTGATCACCATCGAAGATCCCATCGAGTTCATACATAGCAGCCACAGCGCCCTGATTCATCAGCGCGAGCTCGGCAGCCACACCCGCAACTACAGCCAGGCCCTGAAGTCAGCCTTGCGGGAGGATCCGGATGTGATCATGGTCGGCGAGCTGCGGGACCTGGAAACCGTGCGACTGGCCCTGACCGCCGCCGAAACCGGCCATCTGGTACTGGCCACCTTGCACACCGCCGGCGCCGCCAGGACGATAGACCGGCTGATCGACGTATTCCCCGGGCAGGACAAGGAACTGGTGCGCACCATGCTGTCGCAGTCGCTGCTGGGCATCGTCTCGCAGGTGCTGTGCGAAGGCCGCGATGGCCCCCGGGTGGCTGCGCACGAGGTGCTGGTGGCCACCCCGGCGGTGCGCCATCTGATCCGGGAGAACAAGGTGGCCCAACTTTACTCAGCCATGCAGACCGGCTCGGCCAGCGGCATGCAGACGCTGGAGCAGTCTTTGAGCGCACTGGTGCGCCAGCAACTGATCACCGCAGAGCAGGCCCGCCGGCAAGCCAGAAATCTGGACAATATGACGCTCTGACACCGTCCCGCCACCAGCGGATTTGCATTTTCCAAGGAGTCCCATGAGCAACGCATCCATCAACGCCCGCACCTACGACAGCATCAGCCCCCGATCTGTGGCCTTTTTAGGCCTGGGCGTGATGGGCTTTCCCATGGCCGGCCACCTCGCTCGCGCCGGCCACACGGTCACCGTCTACAACCGCAACCCCGCCAAGGCCCAGGCCTGGGTGCAGGAATTCGGCGGCAGCAGCGCCCCCACCCCACGTGAGGCCGCGCAGCAGGCCGACATCGTTTTTTGCTGCGTCGGCAATGACGACGACCTGCGCTCGGTGGTGCTGGGGGCCAACGGCGCCCTGGCCGGCATGAAACCTGGGGCCTGCTTTGTCGACCACACCACCGCCTCGGCCGCGGTGGCTCGAGAGCTTTTCGCAGCAGCACAAGCGCTCGGCCTGCACTTTATCGACGCCCCGGTCTCGGGCGGTCAGGCCGGGGCTCAAAATGGCATGCTGACGGTGATGTGCGGCGGGCAGCCGCAGGCCTTCGATGCGGTCAAGCCGGTGGGCATGGCTTTTTCAAAAGCCTTCACCTTGATGGGCGAACCCGGCGCAGGGCAGCTGACCAAGATGGTCAACCAGATTTGTATTGCCGGACTGGTTCAGGGCCTGAGCGAGGCGATTGCCTTTGGCCAAAAGGCCGGTCTGGACATGGACCAGGTGCTGGAGGTCATTGGCAAAGGTGCGGCTCAGAGCTGGCAAATGGACAACCGCGGCAAAACCATGGCGCGCGACCAATTCGAATTCGGCTTTGCGGTCGACTGGATGCGCAAAGACCTGGGCCTGGTGATGGACGAGGCCAAACGCAATGGTGCGCGCCTGCCGGTCACCGCTCTGATCGACCAGTTCTACGCCGATGTACAGGCCCTGGGCGGGCGTCGCTGGGACACCTCCAGCCTGATCAAGCGGCTGCGCTGATCAAGCCGCAGCCGCAGGGCCAGCTTCAGGACTTGGGCGCCGACGTCTGCTGCAGGCGCTCGAGCTCCTGCTGGCTGATGATTTCGAACATCCGCACCACCCGCTGCACGCCGGAAACAGAGCGGGCTGCATCTGTAGCCAGCTCCGACTCCCTGGCAGTCACCCGCCCCAGCAGGTAGACCACCGAGCGCTCGGTGGTCACCTTGACCGCCGTCACGGAAACGCCTTTGTCGATGAAGGCGGCCTTCACCTTGCCGGTGATCAGCAGGTCGTTAGAACGGTCCCACAGGGAGGGAGTGCTCAGCACCGCCAGTTCGTTGACGACAGAACGCACATTCTGCACATTGGCCACGATGCGCTCGACCGCCTGCTTGTCGGCCGCGTTGGCCACCTCACCGGTCAGCAGCGTCATGCGGTTGTAGCTGGTCACGTCAACCCGCACCCGGGTGCCCAGTTGCTCGCGAATATTGGACTTGGACCGAAACTCAATGCTTTCGTCTTCTAGCTGGGTGCCGGCGGTGCGGCGATCGGTGGCCACCAGCACGGTGCCTGCAGCGCCGCCGATGATCAGCGGCGCGCAGCCACTCAAGCCAGCGCCCAATAGCGCCGCTGCCATACAGGTCAATGTGATTTTTTTCATAGCTTTCATTGTGTGGACTCCTGATCACCAAGTAACTGGGCATCGACGCCGTCGCAAATACAGTGGAGGACAAGCAAATGGACCTCCTGAATACGAGCGGTCCGCTCATGCGGTACGCTGATGTGCACATCGGTCTCGCGCAGCACCTGACCGATCTTGCCGCCACCCTTGCCGGTCAAGGCCACCACGATCATGTCGCGTTCATGGGCGGCTTCGACGGCCGCCAGCACATTATCCGAATTGCCGCTGGTGCTGATGGCCAGCAACACATCACCGGCGCCGCCCAGGGCGCGCACCTGCTTAGAGAAGATGAGTTTGTAGTCGTAGTCGTTGGCGATGGCCGTCAGAATCGAGCTATCGGTCGTGAGGGCAATGGCCGCCAATTCAGGACGTTCGCGCTCATAACGCCCGACAAACTCAGCCGCAAAATGCTGGGCGTCGGCGGCCGAGCCGCCATTGCCACAGGCGAGCACCTTGCCACCACTGGTGACGCTGGCCAATATGGCCTGAACGGCCGCTGCGATCGGCTTGGACAGCAGCTGCGATGACTGGTACTTCAGGTCTGCGCTGTCGATGAAATTTTGTTCGATGCGTTGCTCAAGCATGGAGGGCAATCATAGCGGCTCACGACGCATCAAATGCGGCTTTGTGCCAAGTCACTGTCGGAGCGACCTGCAGCGGGCCCTCGATCAGCACCACGTCGAAGCGGCACGGCGGCGGGCTGGGCAGGCGCATCAGGTAATGCTGGGCGGCAAAAATAATGCGGCTGCGCTTGCTGCCGACGATGCTGGCGGCAGCGCCGCCGAAGTCATTTCGGCTGCGCTGGCGCACCTCTACAAAGACCAAAGTGCCGTCGGCGTCGCGCATGATGAGGTCGATCTCGCCGCCGCCGCGGCCCGGACTGCGGAATTTCGAGGCCAGCCAGCGCAGGCCCTGGCGCTGCAAATAGGCCCGGGCGATCGCCTCGGCCTGGTCGCCCTGAGCCTTGGTGGTAACCTGCTTGCCGTCGGGCCGGCCGCCGCCGCCCGCAGCCTGAGCCAACTGCTTCCCGGAACTGTGCATTGAACGCTTCTTTCGACCTAGCGCGGGAGGCCGCCCGCAACGCTGCCGGCCTGCAAAGCCACCCCGCAGGCGCACTGTACGTGGTCGCCACCCCCATCGGCAACCTGGCCGACATCAGCCTGCGTGCCCTGCACCTGTTGGGGCTGGTCGACGCGATTGCCTGCGAGGACACCCGCCACACCCAGGCTTTGCTCAAACACTATGGCATCGCCAAGCCGCTGATGGCCGTCCATGAGCACAACGAGCAGGAAGCGGCGGTCCAGGTGATCGGTCGGCTGCAGGCGGGCCAGCGGGTGGCCTATGTGAGCGATGCCGGCACGCCAGCCGTCAGCGACCCCGGCGCACGCCTGGTGGCGGCGGTGCGCGATGCCGGCGCACCCGTGGTCCCCCTGCCGGGGCCCAGCAGCCTGACGGCGGTACTCAGCGTGGCCGGCCTCGAGGGCGACGGCGGCCTGGTTTTTGCCGGCTTTCTGCCCAGCCGGGCTGGTGAACGCGAGCAGGCCGTAAAGCAACTGGCCAGCGAGCCCCGGGCGACGGTTCTCCTCGAGGCGCCGCACCGCATGGCGGCGCTGGCGCGCGAGCTGGCCAATCTGGGCGAGCGCAAGATAACCGTGGGCCGGGAGTTGACCAAGCAGTTCGAAGAAATCGCCACCTTGGCCGTGCAAGCCCTGCCCGACTGGCTGGCGCAGGACCCTCATCGCTTGCGCGGGGAGTTCGCCCTGGTGTTGCATCCCCAGGCCGGCCCGGCGCAGGACAGCATGCAAGACGCCGAGAAGGTGCTGACCCTGCTGCTGGCCGAACTGCCGCTGAAAACGGCGGTACGGCTGGCCGCTGACATCACAGGCGCCCCGCGCAACGCCCTGTACGACAAGGCGCTCAGCCTCAAGCGCCCATGAATCCGAACGCGGCGCAGCTGTGGCGGGCGCCTTTGTGGGCGCTGGCGCTGCTGCTGGCCCTGCTGAGCATGGTGGCGCCGTTCGCGGTGGACACCTACCTGCCAGCCTTCGCCGGCATGGCGCAGTCGCTGGACGCCACTCCCGTACAGATGCAGCAGACCCTGTCGAGCTATCTGTTCGGCTACGCCTTCATGAACCTGTTTCATGGCGCCTTGTCCGACAGCATAGGCCGCAAGCCGGTGGTGCTCGCTGGCACCGCCTTGTTCACCCTGGCTTCGGCGGGCTGCGCCCTGTCTGAGACCATAGGCCCGTTGGTGTTTTTCCGGGCGCTGCAGGGCATGAGCACCGGTGCCGGGGTGGTGGTCTCACGCGCCATCATCCGCGATATGTTCCCGCCGGCGCAGGCGCAGAAGGTGATGAGTCAGGTGACCATCTACTTTGGCATCGCGCCTGCCATCGCGCCCATCATCGGTGGCTGGCTGTTTGTGCACCTGGGCTGGCACAGCATCTTTTGGCTGCTCACCTTGCTCGGGCTGGCGCTGCTGGTGGCCACCCAGCGCCTCTTGCCCGAAACCTTGCACCCTCCATCGCGCCAGCCCTTCGAGGTGGGGCATCTGCTGCGCGGCTACTGGCAACTGGCATCGAGCCTGCGCTTTTTGCTGCTGTCGCTGGCCAGTGGCATCCCTTTTAATGGCATGTTTCTTTATGTGTTGAGCGCGCCGGCCTTCCTGGGCGAGTTGCTGGCACTGCCGCCCACCCAGTTTTTCTGGCTGTTTTTGCTCAACATTGGCGGCATCATGCTCGGCGCCTGGCTCAGCGGCAGGCAGGCCGGACGGTGGGCGCCCAAGCGGCAGATCCGGCACGGCTTTGTGATCATGCTGGTGAGCAGCACCATCAACCTGATCGCCAATTTAATCTGGCCGGCCCATGTGAGTTGGGCGCTGCTGCCGATTGCCTTGTTTTCCTTTGGTTGGGCGCTGGTCGTCCCCGTGGTCACCTTGCTGGTGCTGGACCTCTACCCCGAGCGGCGCGGCATGGCCTCGTCCTTGCAGGCGGTCATCGGCGCGGTGGCCAACGGCATCGTCGCCGGCGCTCTGGCCCCTCTGGTCATGCATTCCACCGTGGCTTTGGCCCTGGCCTGTCTGTGCATGCTGCTGGTGGGCTTGGGGGCCTGGGTGTGGCTACACGCTCGCTGGCCCGAGATTGGTCGTTACGCGCAAGCGCTGCACCCTGAGCCGGCTCAAGAGGCCAAGCCCTAAACCGGCCCGAGCGGGATCAGGGGCCGTCGGCCTGCCGCTTTTGCTGGCGGTAGTCCCAAGGCGCTTGCGGCTCGGGATCGCGCCACAGGCCCAGACGCACGGTCTGCGCCTGCTGCTGTGCCTGTGCATACACCTGCCGGTCCTGGGCACTTTGCTCAGCCTCGTATTTCTTGTAATGCCAGGCCAGGCCGCGCCGCAGCTGCTCCAGATTGATGTCCCGGCCCTCCAGCTCGACCTTGCCGACCAGACGGCCGTAGCGGTCCGTCTTGTCATAGGTGACCAGCACCTGCCGGCCGTCCAGCAGCTCCTTGAGCGAAAGACGCGAGCGCTGGCCATAGGCTTGCCGACTCTCGGGCGCGTCGATCCCGGCCAGACGAATCTTGTGACGCTGCCGATCAGCGTCGAGCACCGTGACCGTGTCGCCGTCGGCCACAGCGATAACCTGACCCTTGAGGTCTTCGGCCCAGGCCGAAGGCCCCAGACCGACCAGCGTCCCTGAAAGCAGCAGCGTCCCGAGCGTCCGCCTTGCCCAACCCGGCGACGCCCAGGCCAGGGGCGCTAACAAACTGCCAAATGTTGCTGAAGGTGAAGGTGACACGCTGACGACGGCGCAAGCTACGCCGATAGTCTATGAATGTCACAAATAGTATCTGAATTGCAAAAATTGCACAAGTGCGAGTACAGCCCTGACCCAGACCAGGCCTGCGGACGGGCTGGTGCCTCAAGAGATCAAAAGGACCGGTTCGGCCCGCTTGTCAGGCCAGCGCCCAGCTGGCCAGCGCCGCATACAAAGGAATACCCAGCAAGATGTTGAAGGGGAAGGTGAGCCCCAGGGACAGTCCAAAGTACAGCGAGGGATTGGCCTGCGGTATGGCATGGCGCAGCACCGCTGGCACCGCAATATACGAGGCGCTGGCTGCCAGCACCATCAGCAAGATGGTATCGCCCAGGGGCAGGCCCACCGCAAACGCCAGGCCCAGTGCCAACAGCGCATGCAGCAGGGGGGCCAGCACCGCATAGGCCAGCAGCCAGGGCGACTGACCGCGCACCTTGGGCAGGTTGCGCGCCGTCAGCAAGCCCATATCGAGCAGGAAAAACGCCAGCATGCCCTTGAACAGATCTCCGGAAAACGGTTGCATCGCCGCCCGCCCGGATTCACCCGTCAGCAAGCCCACCAGCATGGCGCCCAGCAGCAACAGCTGTGCCCCGTCGGTGAAAGACTCATGCAGGACCTTGCGCATGGACAAGCCTGCCCCCGCTGGCGCGGCCAGGACCGCTGCGCCAACCGCAAGCGCTGGCTCACGCTGCCTGACCGTATTGGCAAAGAGCACCGCCAAGATGATGGCCGGAGACTCCATCAGCGCCATGGCCGCCGCCATATGCCCGCCATAGGGCAGCCCTCGGGTCTCCAGAAACTGCACGGCGGTGACGAAGGTCACCGCGCTGACTGAGCCATAGGTGGCCGCCAGGGCGGCAGCATCGTAGGGCCCAACCAGGCGCCGCAGAAACTGCAAGGCAATAACCGGCACCACCACGGCCAGGGTCAGGGCGCAGGCCAGCCCGCTGGCCACCTGCACCGTCAGGCCCGACTGCGCCAGGGCAAAGCCGCCCTTCAGGCCCAGTGCCATCAGCAGGTACAGGGACAGAAAACGCGAGATCGGCGCTGGGATTTCAAGATTGGATTTGATGGCGCCGGCCAGGGCCCCGAGGGCAAAAAACAGAATGGCTGGATCGAGTAGATTGTTCATGGGGTTTCCTTGGGCCGCGATGCTAGCCAGCGCACTCTCACCTGTAAAATTGATAATTAAGCTACTTCACATATCAAAATATCTATGAACGTCAGCTTTCGCCAGATGCGTCTATTCCTGGCCTTGGCCGAGACCGGCTCGGTCACAGCGGCCGCCCGCTGGATGCACGTCACCCAGCCAACCGCCTCGATGCAGCTGCGCGAGATCAGCGAGGCGGTCGGACTGCCGCTGTATGAGTTGATTTCCCGCCGCGTCCATCTGACCGATGCTGGTCGGGAGCTTGCCCGCACCGCGCGCGCCATGGTCAGCGAGTGGGACAGCTTCAGCCAAAAGGTGGACGCGCTGCAGGGATTGACACGCGGCCAACTCAGATTGGCGGTGGTGAGCACCGCGCAATACTTCATCCCCAGGCTGCTGGGCAGCTTTTGCGCGGCCCATCCCAACATTGATGTGGCGCTGCAGGTGCTCAACCGCGACGGGGTGCTGGGCCGCATGCGCGAGAACCAGGACGATCTCTACATCATGTCCAGACCGCCGTCGGACATAGAGCTCGAAGACCGGGTGTTCATGTCCAACCCCCTGAAAGTCATCGCGCCGCTCAAACACAAGCTGGCCACGCGCAGGGACATTGCCTTGCACGAGTTGCGTGAGGAGCGTTTCATCCTGCGCGAGCAGGGATCGGGTACCCGCATGGCCACCGACAGCCATTTCGAGTCAGCCCGGTTCACGCCCACCGTCAGGCTGGAGCTGGGCAGCAACGAGGCCATCCGCGAGGCGGTGGCCGCCGGCCTGGGCTTGTCGGTGCTGTCCGCCCATGCCCTGGGCCAGCAGCCCAAGCAGCACGGCGTGACCGTGCTCAGGGTCGGGGGCTTCCCGCTGCCCTCGCAGTGGCATATCGTCTGGCCCAAGGGGAAAAGGTTGTCGCCGGTGGCCCAGGTATTTGGCCAGCACCTGGAAAAGGCGTCCAGGCGCCAGACAGCCCTTGGCTGATGGCGCGGCTGGCTGGAATCGAACCAGCGACCCTTGGCTTCGGAGGCCAATACTCTATCCACTGAGCTACAGCCGCATGCTGTATCGTGCGGATCCGCAAAAAAGGGGCGCCCGATCCACGTCGATTCTACCAGCGGGGTTTCGGTGCGGGGCTGGCCCGGGCTGACGCAAGAGTCGGGCTGTCTATAATGACGGGTTGCCGCGCCCAGGGCGAAGGCCAATGACAGACCTGATTTTTTGAGGACGCCATGAGCGCTAACGATCAACACACGGATCACGAAGAAGGCCACACCGGCCCCGTCAAAACCCCCGGTCAGCTGCTGCTGACGGTTTTTTACTCCTTCGTGGTGCCTGTTTTCGGCATCATTGCGCTGGTTTACTTTGTGATTTCTGCGCCCAAACCGAGCGCCGGAGCTGACAACTCGGAAAAAGCTGTGGCCGAGCGGGTCCGCAAGGTCGGCGCGGTTGAAATTCGCGATGCCAACCGTCCGCTCAAGAGCGGAGAAGAGGTTTACAACGCGCAATGCGCCGCCTGCCACAACGCGGGCGCTGCGGGCGCCCCGAAAATGGGTGATGTGGCCGGCTGGGCCCCCCGCCTGAAGACCGGCTTCGAGGCACTGTGGAACTCCTCGCTCAAGGGCAAGGGCGCCATGGGCGCACAAGGCGGCGGCGACTTTAGTGATGTAGAAATCGGCCGCGCGGTGGTCTACCTGACTGGCAAGTCCGGTGGTAAATTCGCCGAGCCAGCGGCACCAGCAGCCGCGGAAACCGCGGCCGCCAAATAAGGCTGGCCCGCATAAAACAAAAGCCGGTTACTGACCGGCTTTTTTTATGGCTGAGGCTCGGTCTGCGCCGGCCGCTCGGCCGCCGGGCTACGCACAAAGCCAAAGCGCCTGGGCAAATCCCGCGCCGAGAGTTCCTGCGGTTGCCACAGACCCTGCTCCACCGCCTCGCCTGCCAGCACCATGTCTTGCGTGTGGACCAGGCCAAAGCCCCGTTCGGTCTGCAGGTAAAGGCGACCCAACTCGTCAAGCCAGCAGGACTGCACCGAAGCGCTCAGACCCGAGTGCGACATCACCGAAAAGTCCTCATGCAGCCGCCAGATCAATGGAGTCGCTTCCAGCTCGACATAAACCCGCTGCGGTCCATTTTGAAAAAACCAGCAGCCTGCCTCATCAGCTTCGTAATTGCGAGCAATGAAGTCGATCAGCTTCTCATGCTTGAGGTGCGAGCCCTTGCTGATTGCGGTGCTGCCGCTGCCTGCAAAGGGCCCAGCGGCTTGCGTGCGGTCGTCGCGCATGAACCACTGCCCGCGTGCGTCCAGGCCCAGCCAGCCGTAGCAGGCGGGGACCTTGGGCCATTTGGCCAGGGCGGCTTTGACGATGTCATCCATGCGGTGCGGTCTCGAGTTGGCGGTGATTGTGACGCGGTGCCGCCCTCAAAGGGAGAGTGCCAGGAAATCGGCCACGGCTTGCGGCATGGCCAGCACATGGGTGGCTGGCCAGCGGCCGTCCGCTGCGGGAAAGCCGACATGGCCGCCCTGCAAGGGCTGCCACAAGGTGACGCTCGGGCTGACTTGCTCGGACCGGGGCAAGCTTTGCGCCGGCACAAAGGGATCATTGCGGGCATTGAGCGCGAGGGCCGGCACCGCGATGTTCCTGAGTACCGGCAAGGCCGAAGCCCTGCGCCAGTAGTCGGGCGTATCGACAAAGCCATGCAGGGGCGCGGTAAACAGATTGTCGAAGGCGTAGAGGTCTCTCACAGCCAGCAGGGCCTGGCGATCGAACAGGCCCGGATGCTGATCCCACTTGGCCAGCGCCTTGGGGATCATGGTCTTGAGAAACATCGGCGTGTAAAGATAGCGGTTGAGCCCCCGGCCTATGGCCAGGCCACCGGCCATCAGATCCAGGGGCGAACATACCGCAGCCACCGCCCGCACCCAGGCGGCGGCCTGCTGGCCATGCTCACCGGCCCAACGCAGCAGGGCATTGCCACCGAGCGAGACGCCCACCGCCAGCAGCGGGCCGGGGTGCGCAGCCTTGAAGCGCTCCAGGAACCACCCAATCTCCACATGATCGCCCGAGTGATAGGCCCTTGGGGCCAGGTTCAGCTCGCCCGAGCAGCCCCGAAAATGCGCCACCGCAAAGCGCCAACAGCGTGCGCGCGCCACGCAGGCCATGGCCTGGGCATACTGGCTCTGCGAAGAGCCTTCCAGTCCGTGAAACAGCACCAGCAATGGCCGCTGTGCATGGGCGATAGAGGGCGCATTGGTCGCAGCATCCGCGAGCCAATCGATATCAACAAAGTCGCCATCGGGCGTGCTCCAGCGCTCACGCCGAAAACGCGGCGCTGAGAAATCAACACGCCTGGCGCGCAGCGCCGCCCACACGGTTTGCAGATGACCGCCGGGCAGCCACCAGGGAGCGCGATAGACCATAGGCTTCAGTGCAGCACGGTCGAGGGCGCGTCCATGGCTTGCCCGTCAGCCGCACTGCCTGGGCTGGCATGGTGCACCACCATGCGCCAGCCTTGCGGCGTGTGGTGGTACACATTGGTGGCCACGACAAAGGCCTGGGCCGGGCCCTCGGGGGTGAGGATGTCCAGGCGCTCGACCAGGCTATGCATACTGGCACCCAGGATCTGCAGACGGTGTATGCGCTCAGGCCGGGCCTGTATCGTGCCGTTGGCGAACATGGCTTCGAAACTGGTCCGGATCAGGCTGGCGCCGACCAGCCGGGGACCGCCGGGATGCACACAAACGATCTCGTCCTCGTCAGCCCAACAGGCCATGAGCTTATCGATGTCCCCGGTTTGCAGTGCTTCGTAGAAGGCCGCCTCAATCTCATCGGCGCTGCTGGTATCTGGCGGAGGAAGCTTGTGCTTGGGCATGGCTGGATAAAAATAAGCGGCGTGGGCTTGCAAGCTGTCGGAATGGTCTGGCAGAGGCTGCCCCGCTTTAGCCCTCAGTGGAGGCCTGACGGTATGTTAGTGTCGCTGACTTGCGGGCCTGAGCCTTGCCGGGAGCTTTTTTCATGCGCCTTGTCCATCTTATTCTTGCCGCCACACTGACCCTGCTGCTCAGCGCCTGCGGTTACAACGATTTTCAAAAGCTCGACGAGCAGACCAAGTCGGCCTGGTCCGAGGTGCTCAACCAGTACCAGCGGCGGGCCGATCTGGTGCCCAATCTGGTGGCCACGGTCAAGGGTGAGGCGAACTTCGAGCAAGAAACGCTGCTGCGCGTGGTGGAGGCGCGCGCCAAGGCCACTTCTATACAGGTCACGCCCGAGACGCTCAAGGACCCACAGGCACTGCAGCAGTTCCAGCAGGCGCAGGCCGGCCTGGGCTCGGCTTTGTCGAGGCTGTTGGCCGTCAGTGAAAACTATCCCAACCTCAAGTCCAACCAGGGTTTTCAGGATCTGCGGGTGCAACTCGAAGGCACGGAAAACCGGATCGCTGTGGCGCGCAACCGCTATATCCAGGCGGTGCAACAGTACAACGTGTTGGCGCGCAGCTTCCCGAGTAACTTGACGGCCCTGGCGCTGAATTACGCCGTCAAGCCCAACCTGAGTGTGGCCAACGAGGCGCAGATCAGCCAGCCGCCGGCGGTCGATTTCCAGAAGAAATGAGCACCTGGCTGTGAAGGCGCTCCACAGCATGGATCTGGTCCGGGCTCTGTTCCGGGTACTGTTCCGAGCGCTGGGCCTGCAAGGGCTGCTGGGCGCGCTGCTGCTGGGCAGCCCTGCAGCCTCTTTGGCGCAAAGTCCGCAGCCTATCCCGGCCCTGAGCGCCCGGGTGATGGACCTCACCGGTACTTTGCGGGCGGACCAGACGCAGACTCTAGAGGCTCGTTTGCAGGCCTTCGAACAAGCCAAGGGCACGCAGATCGTGGTGCTGATGGTGCCGACCACCGCGCCCGAAGACATCACCGACTACGCCCAAAGGGTGGGAGATCTGTGGAAGATCGGACGCAAGGAGGTCGGCGACGGCTTGCTGCTGATCATCGCCAAGAACGACCGCACGCTGCGCATTGCGACGGCCAAGACTTTGGAGGGCGCCATTCCCGACCTGGCAGCCCGCCAGGTGATTGATCGCAGCATCACGCCGCGCTTTCGCGAGGGCGACTACTTTGGCGGCATCGACGCCGGCCTGACCGCGCTGATGGCTTTAGTCACTGGCGAGAAACTGCCTGAGCCCCAGCGCAGCGAGCCGGGCACCGACTGGACGGGCGCGCTGGTGGTTTTTTTCTTCGCGGTGCCCATCCTTGCCCGAATCGCTTCAGCGCTGCTGGGCCGCAAGGGCGGATCCCTGCTGACCGGCATCGGTATGGGTCTGCTGGCCTGGCTGATCAGTGCCAGCGTGCTGCTGGCCATCGCGGTGGGTCTGATCGCTGCGGTTTATGGACTGGCCAGTACCGTGATGAACTGGCAGCGCCATTCGGGCAGTGGACGCGGCAGCGGTGGCTCGGGAAGCTGGGGCGGCGGCTGGTCTTCCGGCTCTAACGGTGGCTTTCGCAGCGGCGGCGGCGGTGACTTCGGCGGCGGCGGTGCCTCCGGCCGGTGGTGAAGAGAGTGCCGTGATGACCCAGGTAATGTCTCTGAGGCAAAAACTGAGCTCTATCGTCCGTGCGCTTTGGCTGGATGCGGACGATGTCGAGCGCCTGCTGGGTCGGGGCTGGGCAGAGAGACTGCGCCAGCAAATCGCGCAAGCGGAGGCCGATAGCAGCGCTGAAATTCGTCTGTGTGTGGAGGCCGCCCTGCCGCTGCGTGATCTGCTGCAGGGTGGCTCGGCCGACTTCGATGCGCTGGTGCGAAGGCGCGCCATTGGGCTTTTTGGCGAGCTGGGCGTCTGGGATACCGAAGCCAACACCGGCGTGCTGATCTATGTGCTGCTGGGTGAAAAAGCAGTAGAAATCGTGGCCGATCGGGGGCTACGTGGCATAGCTTCGGCGCAGTGGGAGGCGCTTGCACAAGCTCTGGCCCAGGATCTGCGCGCAGGCTTGAAGGAGAAGGCGCTGGCGACAGCGATGGCGCGCTGCCACCAGTTGCTCGGCACGCTCAATCTGCCGTCCGACAGCGCTGGCAACGAGCTACCGGACGCGCCGCAGGTACGGTGATCATCCGGTAGCCACAGGCACAAAAAAACCGGCTTGAAGCCGGTTTTTTTGCACAGACTGAACGCAGCCGTTCAGCGCTTTTGACGGTATTTGCGCAGGGCTGCGATCTGCGCCGCCATGACCGCCAGTTCCGACTGAGCCTTGGCCAAATCGATGTCGCTCTTGGCGTTCTTGACCGCTTCTTCAGCGGCTTTGCGCGCTTCGCTGGCTTTGGCTTCGTCGAGGTCCTTGCCGCGGATCGCGGTGTCGCTGAGCACGGTGACGTGATCGGGCTGAACCTCGAGCACGCCGCCGGCCACAAAGACAAACTCTTCCGAGCCGTCGGCCTTTTCAATGCGCACCGCCCCGGGGCGGATGCGCGTGATCAGGGGCGTGTGACGCGGGTAGATGCCCAACTCGCCGGCTTCGCCGGGCAAGGCCACAAAGCGCGCTTCGCCGGAGAAGATGGACTCTTCTGCGCTGACCACATCCACAAGGATGGTGCTCATGGCCGTTCCTTAGACTTTCTTGGCTTTTTCGAAGGCTTCGTCGATGGTGCCAACCATGTAGAAGGCCTGCTCAGGCAGGTGGTCACATTCGCCGGCGACGATCATCTTGAAACCACGGATGGTTTCAGCCAGCGGCACATACTTGCCCGGCGAGCCGGTGAAGACCTCGGCCACATGGAAAGGCTGCGAGAGGAAGCGCTGGATCTTGCGGGCACGGGCCACGGCCAGCTTGTCATCGGGTGCCAGCTCGTCCATGCCGAGAATGGCGATGATGTCACGCAACTCTTTGTAGCGCTGCAGCGTACCTTGCACCGCGCGGGCGGTGGCGTAGTGGTCTTCGCCAACCACGTGCGGATCCAGCTGGCGGCTGGTCGAATCCAGGGGGTCCACAGCGGGGTAAATACCCAGGGCGGCGATGTCACGCGACAGCACCACGGTGGAGTCCAGGTGGGCAAAGGTGGTGGCAGGCGAGGGGTCGGTCAAGTCGTCGGCTGGCACATACACGGCCTGGATGGATGTGATCGATCCAACCTTGGTCGAGGTAATGCGCTCTTGCAGGCGGCCCATCTCTTCGGCCAGGGTAGGCTGGTAGCCCACGGCAGAAGGCATACGGCCGAGCAGCGCCGACACTTCGGTACCGGCCAGGGTGTAGCGGTAGATGTTGTCCACAAAGAACAACACATCGCGGCCTTCGTCACGGAAGGACTCGGCAATCGTCAGGCCGGTCAGCGCCACGCGCAGACGGTTACCCGGGGGCTCGTTCATCTGGCCGTAGACCATCGCCACTTTCGATTCAGGCAGGTTGTCGAGCTTGACCACACCGGAGTCAGCCATCTCGTGATAGAAGTCGTTGCCTCGCGGGTGCGCTCGCCCACGCCGGCAAACACCGACAGGCCGCTGTGCGCCTTGGCGATATTGTTGATCAGCTCCATCATGTTCACGGTCTTGCCCACGCCAGCACCGCCGAACAGACCGACCTTGCCGCCCTTGGCAAACGGGCAGACCAGGTCGATCACCTTGATGCCAGTCTCCAGCAGTTCTGTGGAGGGCGAGAGCTCGTCATAGGCCGGGGCCTTGCGGTGGATCGATGCGGTCAGCGTCTGGTCGACCGGGCCGCGCTCGTCGATCGGGTTGCCCAGCACGTCCATGATGCGGCCCAGCGTGGCCTTGCCGACCGGCACGGTGATAGGCGCGTTGGTGTTGTAGACCATATTGCCACGGCGCAGACCGTCCGACGAGCCCAGGGCAATCGTGCGCACCACGCCGTCACCGAGTTGCTGCTGCACCTCCAGCGTCAGGGCTGAGCCTTCCATCTTGAGTGCGTCATAAACGCTGGGCATCTGGTTGCGCGCGAACTCCACGTCCACCACAGCGCCGATGCACTGAACAATCTTGCCTTGAGCGTGAGCCATGATTGAATCCTTTTTCCGTTTCTTGAATACTCGTTGCCCGCCAGCCTGAGGTCAGACGGCGGCGGCACCGGCCACGATCTCCGAAAGCTCTTTCGTGATCGCTGCCTGGCGCGTTTTGTTGTAGATCAGCTTGAGCTCTGAAATCACATTGCCGGCGTTATCGGTGGCCGACTTCATGGCCACCATGCGAGCCGACTGCTCAGAAGCCATGTTCTCGGCCACGGCCTGATAAACCAGCGCCTCGACATAACGCACCAGCAGGTCATCAATGACCGATTGCGCGTCAGGTTCGTAGATGTAGTCCCAGCCGGGATGGCCCTTGTCGGCCTCAAGCTTGTCCAGCGGGAGCAGCTTCTCCACCACCGGCTCCTGGCGCATGGTGTTGATGAACTTGGTGTAGCACAGATACACCGCGTTGACCTTGCCCTGCGAATAAGCATCGAGCAGCACCTTGACCGGGCCGATCAGCTTTTCCAGGTGAGGCTTGTCACCCAGCTGAGTGACATGCGAGACCACGGGTGCGCCAATGCGGTTCAGAAAGCCCAAGCCTTTGGTACCAATGGCCACCGCCTGCACGGCGTGACCGGCAGCCTGCACCTCGCGCAGCTTGCCAGTGACGGCGCGCAGCACATTGGTGTTGAGACCCCCGCACAGGCCCTTGTCAGTCGAGACGACGATATAGCCAATGGCCTTGGCGTCGTTGCTCTGCATGAAGGGGTGGGTGTATTCGGGGTTGGCCTGGCCCAGGTTGGCCGCGATGTTGCGGACCTTGTCGCTGTAGGGGCGAGCGGCACGCATCCGTTCCTGCGCCTTGCGCATTTTGGAGGCGGCCACCATCTCCATGGCCTTGGTGATCTTCTTGGTGTTTTCCACCGATTTGATCTTGCCGCGGATTTCCTTGCCTGCTGCCATATGAGTTCCTAAAGGGTTCTAAGGCTCGAAGACTTCAGGCGAAGGACTTCTTGAACTCAACGATGGCAGCGCTCATTTCAGCCTCGGCGTCCTTGTCCATGGCTTTGCTCGATTCGAGCTTGGCCAGCAAGGCGGCGTGCTTGTCCTTGAGATAGCTGTGCAGGCCCGATTCAAAAGCCAACAATTTCTTGACCTCGACATCGTCCATAAAGCCCTTGTTCACCGCAAACAGCGTAGCACCCATCAGGCTGATAGGCAGCGGGCTGTACTGTGGCTGCTTGAGCAACTCGGTCACGCGGGCGCCGCGATCGAGCTGCTTGCGGGTGGCCTCGTCCAAGTCAGAGGCGAACTGGGCAAAAGCGGCCAGCTCGCGGTACTGTGCCAGGTCGGTACGGATACCGCCGGACAGGCCCTTGATCAGCTTGGTCTGCGCGGCACCGCCAACGCGTGAGACCGAAATACCGGCGTTGATAGCGGGGCGAATACCTGCGTTGAACAAGCTGGTTTCCAGGAAGATCTGACCGTCGGTGATGGAGATCACATTGGTCGGAACGAAGGCAGACACGTCGCCAGCCTGGGTCTCAATCACCGGAAGCGCAGTCAGCGAACCCGTCTTGCCTTTGACCTCACCCTTGGTGAAAGCCTCGACATAGTCGGCATTGACGCGGGCGGCGCGCTCGAGCAGACGGCTGTGCAGATAGAACACGTCGCCAGGATAGGCCTCGCGACCCGGGGGGCGGCGCAGCAGCAAGGAGACCTGGCGATAAGCCACAGCCTGCTTGGACAGGTCGTCATAAACGATCAGCGCGTCCTGGCCGCGGTCACGGAAGTACTCGCCCATGGTGCAGCCGGAGTAGGCCGACACATACTGCATGGCGGCCGACTCGGAGGCCGAGGCAGCGACCACAATGGTGTAGTCCATGGCGCCGGCCTGCTCGAGGGCGCGCACAACGTTCTTGATCGACGAGGCTTTCTGGCCGATCGCGACATACACGCAGGTCATGTTCTGACCTTTTTGGTTGATGATCGCGTCAATGGCCACGGCGGTCTTGCCGGTCTGACGGTCACCGATGATCAGCTCGCGCTGGCCACGGCCGATCGGCACCATAGAGTCAATCGACTTCAGCCCGGTCTGCATAGGCTGGTCCACCGATTTACGCGCGATCACGCCCGGCGCGACCTTCTCGATCACGTCGGTCATCTTGGCGTTGATCGGACCCTTGCCGTCAATCGGCTGGCCCAGCGCGTTGACGACGCGGCCAATCAGCTCGGGGCCGACCGGCACTTCCAGAATACGGCCCGTGCACTTGACGGTATCGCCCTCGGCGATGTGCTCGTATTCGCCCAAAATCACCGAGCCGACCGAGTCGCGCTCGAGGTTAAGCGCCAGGCCGTAAGTGGCCACGCCGTCCTTGGTGGCGGGGAACTCGAGCATCTCGCCCTGCATCACATCGGACAGGCCGTGGATGCGCACGATGCCGTCGGCCACCGAAACCACGGTGCCCTGGTTGCGGATGTCGGCGCTGGCGCCCAGACCCTCGATGCGGCTTTTGATCAGCTCAGAAATTTCTGCGGGATTGAGTTGCATGACTCTTTCCTTCTTTCAAGTTGGTTGGTGACCCTCGCCCCGACTAGGCGATGAGCGCCACTTTCATTTGTTCCAAACGGGCTTTGACCGAGGTGTCCAGAACCTCGTCACCCACCACAACGCGTATGCCACCGATCAGCTCGGGCTGCGACTGCACGCTCAGGTCGAGCTTGCGACCAAAGCGCTTTTCCAGCGTCACCGCCAGGTCGGCCAGGGCCTGACCTTCGATGGGAAATGGGCTGTAGACCACCGCATCGGAGGTGCCGGTGCGGGCATTGACCAAAATGCGGAACTGACGCGACACCTCGGCCAGTGCAGGCAGCCTTCCGTTGTCGATCACGGTGCGCAGGAAGTTGCGCGCCATGTCCGGCAGCGCCGACTTGCACACCCCGGTGATGACATCGTAGGTCTGCCCGGCCGACACCTTGGGGTCGGCTGCCAGCTGCTGCAGTTGAGGGTCGGCCGCAATCGCAGCGACTTCTTCGAGCCAGGTCAGGCTGGCCTGTAAGTCGGCCGAACTGCTCTTGAACAGAGCCTCGGCGTAGGGCCGAGCGATGGTGGCAAGTTCAGCCATGGCTCAGAGCTCGGCTTTCAGACGGGACAGCAGATCGGCATGAACGCTGGCATTGACTTCACGGCGCAGAATCTGCTCAGCGCCCTTGACGGCCAAAGTTGCGACTTCTTCACGCAGCACTTGACGCGCCTTGACCGATTGTTGATCGGCTTCGGCCCGAGCGGCAGCGATGATCTTCGACGCCTCTTCGGCCGCCTTGGCCTTGGCCTCCTCGATCATGCCCTGGGCGCGGCGCTCGGCCTCGGCCAGACGCACCGCAGCCTCGTTGCGCGACTTGGACAACTCCTGCTCAACGCGCTGATTGGCCGCAGACAAATCGGCCTTGGCCTTGTCGGCTGCGGCCAGGCCGTCGGCGATTTTTCGCGCCCGCTCATCCAGCGCCGTGGTGATCGGCGGCCAGACAAACTTCATCGTGAACCACACCAGAATCAGAAAAACAATGATCTGGATGATGAGGGTACCGGTAATGCTCACTTGGATTCCTTTCCCCGACGCCAGCCGCCTTCAAGGCGACGGAATCCGGGTCTGTGCACGAGGGCCGGCGAAGATTACTTCGGCAGGTTGGCGATCTGACCCAGGAACGGGTTGGCCGTGGCAAACCACAGGGCGATACCAGTACCGATAATGAAAGCCGCGTCGATCAGACCGGCCAGCAAGAACATCTTGGTTTGCAACTCGCCCATGAGTTCAGGCTGACGTGCAGCCGACTCCAGGTACTTGCTGCCCATGATGCCGATGCCGATACAGGCACCGACGGCGCCCAGACCGATGATCAGGCCGGCGGCCAAGGCAACAAAGCTGATAACTTCCATGATGTAACTCCTAAAGAGACAGGGTTGAGAGAAAAAACGAAAAACAAACCGTTGCTGAAAGAACCCGATCAGTGGGCGTCATGCGCCTGGCCTATATAGACCAGGGTCAGCATCATGAACACGAAAGCCTGCAAGGTGATGATCAGGATGTGGAAGATGGCCCAGGCCGAGCCAGCAATGATGTGGCCGATGGCCAAGCCGATGCCGGTGGCCGACAGCGACCAGGCACCACCCATCAGGGCAATCAGCATAAAGATCAGTTCGCCGGCGTACATATTGCCGAACAGTCGCATGCCGTGAGAGACGGTCTTAGCGACGAACTCGATGACCTGCATCAGGAAATTGAAAGGCCACAACACCGGGTGTGAGCCGAAGGGGGCGGTGAACAGCTCGTGGAGCCAGCCGCCGATGCCCTTGATCTTAATGTTGTAGTACAGACAGATCAGCAACACCGACACTGACAGACCCATGGTGACCGACAGGTCAGCAGTGGGCACCACCCGCATGTAATCCTTGGCGCCAAAAGCAGGCGCCACGCCGTGCCAAATCGCAGGAATCAGGTCGACCGGCAGCAAGTCCATGGCATTCATCAGGAAGATCCAGACGAAAACAGTCAGGGCCAGAGGCGCTACGAATTTGCGGCTTTCGGCGCTGTGAACGATGCCCTTGGCCTGGCTTTCAACCATCTCGACCAAGATCTCAACCGCGGCCTGAAAGCGCCCAGGCACACCCGCCGTGGCTTTGCGCGCGGCCTTCCACAAAAAGAAGGTGCCGACGATGCCCACCAAGATGCCCCAGAACAAGGAGTCGAGATTGAAGACGGAGAAATCGAGCACCGACTCCGGCTTTTTATTCTGGAGATGGCCCAGGTGATGGACGATGTACTCGCCGGCGGTCAATTCCTTGTCTGCAGCCATATTTTTGCCCGTTCTTCCAATTCACTCAAGCCGGCCGGCCGCGACGGGACTGCATCCACACCGCCAGCCAGACCACCTTCATGGTCACCACCAGACCCGCCAACAAAGCAGGCCAACTCAGATCTGCCACCAGCCTCGGCGCTGCCAACAACATGGCAAGCGTCAGACCGATCTTGACGAACTCCCATACGAAGAAGCCCGTCACCGCCGTCGCCGGATTCAGCGAAGACAAGCGCCCGGTCAAACCGCGCGCGAATACCAACGCCGGCAAGACCACCGAAGCTGCGCCATACAGCGCAGAAACAGCCAAAGCCCACCGGCCACTCACCCCGCCGATAAGCCCTGCCAGCACCAGCCCAGACAAGGCCTGCCAAAGCAGCACCCGCCAAACCGAGACCGCAGGACGGTCTAGACCCATCTGCGCCACCTGCTCACGACTCAAGGGCTGTACAGGCTCTTGAACCGAGTCATCCTCCCAACGACGCCAGGCCTGCGCATTCGCAGCACTTGGGGCGCCCGACTCCGCCTGCACAGACGCTGGAGTGCTACTTGATGACTTAGTGTTCAAAGTGCCCACTGACGTTAGCGCCGCCCCTGCTTATCAGGCCCTTGTGTGCTTAATTGGGTACTTAAAGCACGCCAGCCAGTCTAGGAGAACCGAGTTACGTCAAAGTTACAGCGCCGCTTGGAGGCAGCGTCTATGTCTACAAAGCCCAGCATTATAGGTAAAAACACCAAGGGCCTGTCAAACCCCGGGGCAGACGCAGGGTCAAGGCCCGCGATGGCACGGATACACTGAATTTCCCCAGCCTCCTTTTTAACGGCCATGTCCCTCCCGCCAGAGCAAGAATCGCTGATCCGCTACCCCTGCGCCTTCCCCATCAAAGTCATGGGCGAGAAGACCGAAGGCTTTGTCGCCGCTGTCACCTCGGTGGCACATGCGCTGGACCCGCAATTTGACGAAAGCACCGTTGAGCTGCGTGAAAGCAAGGGCGGGCGTTACCTGGGCGTGACCATCACCATCACCGCCACCAGCCGCGAGCAGCTCGATGAGTTCTACCGCACCTTGTCGACCCACCCCATGGTCAAGGTGGTGCTCTGAACAAGCCCATGCGGATCAAAATGCTGGGGCGGGCGCCTTACCTGCCCACCTACGAGGCCATGCAGGCGTACACCGCGGGGCGGCAGGCCGACAGCCCCGATGAACTGTGGCTGTGCGAGCACCCGCCGGTCTTCACCCAGGGGCTGGCCGGCAGCGCCGACCACCTGCTGGCCCCAGGCGAGATCCCGGTGGTGCAGGCCAACCGGGGCGGTCAGGTCACTTATCACGGGCCTGGGCAGGTCGTGGCCTACCCCCTGCTGGATCTCAGACGGGCCGGCTATTTCGTCAAGGAATACGTCTATCGCATCGAAGAAGCGGTGATCCGAAGCCTCGCCCATCTGGGCGTGACTGGCCACCGGGTGGCAGGCTCGCCGGGCATCTATGTGCGGCTGGACGACCCAGGCTCGCACGCGGCGCTGACAGGCCCACGGCCGGCGCAGGAGCCGTTTCGCGGTCTGGGCAAAATCGCGGCGCTGGGCATCAAGGTCAGCCGCCACTGCACCTACCATGGCTTGGCGCTGAACGTGGCGATGGACCTGCAACCCTTCGAGCGCATCAACCCCTGCGGCTATGCAGGCCTGAAAACCGTCGACCTTTCTACAATCGGCGTCTCCATCAGCTGGGACGATGCTGCCGGCCTGCTGAGCCACAAGCTCAGCGCCTGCCTCGCGCCCTGACCAGGACTTGCCATGAGCAGCAACCCCACCGTTCACGAGGCGCAAAGCGCCGACCAATACAACCCGCTGGCCAAACAAAAAGCAGCGGCCAAGCTCTCACGCATTCCGGTCAAGGTCGAGCAGGCCGAGGTGCTTAAAAAACCTGACTGGATCCGCGTTAAGGCCGCCAGCACCGGCACCCGGTTCTATGAAATCAAGGACATCCTGCGCCAGAACAAGCTGGTGACAGTGTGCGAAGAAGCCAGTTGCCCCAACATCGGCGAGTGCTTTGGCAAGGGCACAGCCACCTTCATGATCATGGGCGACAAATGCACCCGACGCTGCCCCTTTTGCGACGTGGGCCATGGCCGGCCCGACCCGCTGGACGTCCATGAGCCCGACAACCTGGCGCGCACCATTGCCGCCCTTCAGCTCAAATACGTGGTGATCACCAGCGTCGACCGCGACGATCTGCGCGATGGCGGCGCCGGCCACTTTGTGGAATGCATCCGCAAGACCCGCGAACTCTCGCCCGATACCCAAATCGAGGTGTTGGTACCCGATTTTCGCGGCCGCGATGACCGCGCCCTGGGCATCCTCAAAGCCGCACCACCCGATGTGATGAACCACAATCTCGAGACCGTGCCGCGCCTGTACAAGCAAGCCAGACCGGGCTCGGACTACGCCTTCTCGCTGAACCTGCTGAAAAAATTCAAGGGCCTGTTCCCGAAAGTACCGACCAAAAGCGGCCTGATGGTGGGCCTAGGCGAGACCGACGAGGAAATTCTTGAGGTGATGCGCGACATGCGGGCGCACGATATCGAGATGCTCACCATCGGCCAATACCTGGCACCCAGCAGCAGCCACCTACCCGTGCGCCGTTATGTGCACCCGGACACCTTCAAGATGTTCGAAGAAAAGGCCTACGAAATGGGCTTTTCGCACGCCGCCGTCGGCGCCATGGTGCGCTCGAGCTACCACGCCGACCAGCAGGCCCACGCGGCCGCACAAGCCCTGGGCGGCTGAGCGGGCGGCCGGTCAACGAGCCAGGCAGCGGGAGCAAGCGACGCGCTCAAACGCCCCGATGACACAAAGAATCCACGCCAAAGCCCTGGTTCACTTTGACACCATCCGCCGCTGCGGCTCGATCAGGCAGGCGGCGCGGCAGTTGCACCTGTCCTCGTCGGCGCTGAACCGGCAGCTGCTCGAACTCGAAAGCCAGATCGGTGCGCCCCTGTTCGAGCGCCTGAGCAGCGGCCTGCGCCTGACCCCCAGCGGCGAGGTGCTGGCACGCCATGTGATTCATGTGCTGCAGGACGCACAGCGCATGTCGCTCGAGCTCCAGGCGCTGCAAGGCCTGCACAGCGGTCACGTCGAACTGGTGACGGTCGAAGCCCTGACCCATGCCTTCGTTCCTGCCATCCTCAAACAGATGGCGCAACACCACCCCGGCGTCAGCACCTCGGTGCGCATTGCCGGATCGAGCAAGGCGGCCGAAGCGGTAGAAGACGGTTCGGCCGATGTGGCCATCGGCTTTGTGCACCAGCGCAGGCCCGGACTGCGTCAGTTGGCGGTAGCCGCCTTCGATCTGGGCGCCGTCGTGCCCCCCACACACCCTTTGGCAAGCCGTGAGACGGTGACCTTCGCACAGTGCGCCCAGTACCCGCTGGTGCTGCCGACGCCCGAAATCTCGATCTTTCAGGCACTCGACCCCCTGCTGCGCGCCCATCCAGAGCCGCTGCAGGTCATCATGCAGACCAGCTCCTTCGAGCTGGTCAAGCAAATGGCCCGCCAGGGGCGAGGCGTGGCCTTTCTCAACCGACTGGGCATAGAAGCCGAGTTGCAGCGCAAATTGCTGGTTCACCTGCCCCTGAAAAAAACGCAGCCCTCCCTGCTCGGGATCTACGTTCGCGCAGGCCGCAGCCTGCCGCCAGCGATCGATCGCTTTTGCCGCCTGGCCGCACAGCAGATGGAGCAGGGCCAGGCCAGTTGACGGGCCGGCCCGGTGCTGCATTTTTTGCAGCACCTTGTCCGAAATTTTGAGCTATCGCGGGCGCCGCCCAAGAACTAAGCTCAACACCTCCTCGTCGGGCGCCCGTGCGCCCTTGCCACCCTTGGGGGTCTCATGCCAACCAAATTCCTTTCGATCTTGCTGCTGCTGGGCCTGTCAGGCAGCCCCCTGCTCGCCTGGGCTCAGACGGGTCCTGGCGGCTACCCGCAACGCACCGTCCGCGTGATCGTGCCCGCGGCCACCGGCAGCCTGACCGACCCGGTGGCTCGCGTCATCGCCGAAGACATGGGTCGGCGCACCGGACAGAGCTGGGTCATCGACAACCGGCCTGGCGCCGGCGGCATCATCGGTACAGACGCAACCGCCAAGGCTGCGCCGGATGGCTACACGCTGATGCTCACGGCCAACAACTTCATCATCACCCCGGCCCTGTACCGCAACGTGACCTACAAGGTGCCCGCCGACTTCAGCCTGATCGGCATGGTCGGCAGAGGCGACAACCTGTTGGTGGCATCGGCCGCCAGTGGCATCCGCAACATCGCCGATTTGGTCAGCCGCGCCAAGGCCAGCGCCACGCCTCTGAACTACACCTCGCCCCTGATCGGCTCGGCGGCCCATCTGACGGTCGAGCTGTTCAAACGAAACGCAGGTATCGAGCTCAACCACGTGGCCTACAAGGACTCGGGCCAAGGCACCACGGACACGCTGACCGGCATCATCCCGGTCAATGTGATGGGCATCAGCACGGCACTGCCGCACATCCGCACCGGCAAGCTGGTGCCGCTGGCGTGGACAGGCACCCAGCGCGCACCCGAACTGCCCGAGGTACCCACCTTTGTGGAGGCCGGCTTCAAGGATGTGCACATGGGCCTGTGGTTTGCTCTGGTCGGCCCGGCCCGCATGCCGGCCGATCAGGTGGCCTGGCTCAATGCACAGCTCAACGCCTCATTGAACTCGCCGCAGGTGATCGAGCGGCTCAAAGGCTATCGCATCGACCCGCTACCCGGCACGGCGGCTGAATTGAGCTCGCTGATCAGCCGCGAATTGCCCCAGTACTTCAAGCTCGCGGCCGACACCGGCCTCAAGCTGGACTGAGGGGCAAAAACACAATGAGCCCCATCGCGGGTCAGGTCAGCGGCCTGTATTGGTGTGCCGGCGCGGGCGATGCCATGCAGATGGCCGATCGGTTGCGGGTGATCGCGGGCATCGGGCTTGAGGGCGACCGCTACGCCACCGGCCTGGGCGCCTACTCGGCCATTGAACCGTCAAAGCTGCGGCATCTGAGCCTGATCACCGAAGAGGGGATCGAGACGGCCAATGACTGGCAGCAGGCAGCAGGCCTGCCCAGCTTCAGCATGGCCCAGACACGGCGCAATGTGCTGCTGCGCGGCATCAGTGCCCAGGCACTCAACGACCTGGTCGGCCAGTGCTTTTGGGTGGGAAGCATTCAATGCCGGGGGGTCGAGTTGTGCACGCCCTGCCCCAGACCCTCGCAACTGAGCCAGCAAGACGGGTTTCAGGAGGCCTTTGAAGGTCGCGGCGGCTTGCGTGCCGAGGTGCTGCTCGGGGGCCAGCTGGCCCTCGGAGACACCCTGCGCTGCCAAGAGCCGGGCCAGGCCAGCAAGCCTGCCTAGGCGGTAACGCCTGAGCGGCGCGGGAAGGCAGCGGTCATGTCGAGCTCAACGCGCGCGCCGGGCGTGGACAGCTGGTTGATGCACACCGTGGTGCTGGCGGGCTTCCAGTCACCGAAATACTCAGACATCACCGCCACCATGCCGTCCTGATCGCGCATGTCGGTGAGGTACTTGGTCACCTTGACCACATCGGTCCAGCCCAGCCCCTCGTGCGCCAGGATGGCGCCGATCGTTTGCATGGCGCGGCGCGTCTGCTCACGGATGTCGCCGCTGTGCTGGTGCTCATGCTCTTCATGAGGATGCTTGTGATACAGCGGCGAGGCGGTGGCCCCCGAGATGTAGAGCACATCGCCCACACCTTCGAGCCGGATGGCCGGCGCATAAGGCATGTCCTTGACCCGTTCGGGCTCGGTCTGGATCTCCTTGATGCGATCGTTGGTGGGCGAGGTGCGAAACGCGGGCCGGAAGTCGCTCATCTGGGTCTCCTGGGTTAGTAAAAAATCAGCTGCAACGGCTTAGCCGGCCTGCAAGGCCTGCGCCGGATCGTCGCTGCCAATCACCTGCTCGGCCCAGGCTTGCAGCCTGCCCGCATCGGCGCGCAGCACCTGTTGCTTGACCGCCAGGATCTGCGACGGATGCATGGAAAAGGAGCGCAGCCCCAGACCGAGCAACAGCCGGGTCATGGCCACGTCGCCAGCCATCTCACCGCACACGCTCACCGGCTTGCCGCGCGCATGCGACTCGGCAATGGTGTCGGCCAGCAACCTGAGCACCGCCGGATGCAGCGGATCGTACAAATGTGCCACCGCTTCGTCGGCACGATCGATGGCCAGGGTGTACTGGATCAGGTCATTGGTTCCCACGGACAGAAAGTCGAAGTGGCGCAAAAAGGGCTTGAGCGAGAGCGCCGCCGCCGGCACCTCGATCATGGCGCCGAGTTTGACCGGGCCGTACGCCATTCCTTTGTTATCAAGCTGGGCGCGGGCATGGTCGATCATCGCGATGGTCTGCCGGATCTCCCGCGCATGGGCCAGCATGGGCACCAACAGGTTGACCTGCCCGCGGGCTGCGGCGCGCAAAATCGCGCGCAGCTGGGTCAAAAACATGGGCGGGTCGGCCAGGCTCCAGCGGATCGCGCGCAGGCCCAGGGCGGGGTTGAGGTGGTCGTCCTGGCGGGCAGTGCGATCGAGCGGCTTGTCGGCCCCAATATCGACCGTGCGTATGGTCACCGGCAAACCCTGCATGCCTTCGATGGCGCGCACATAGGCCTGGTACTGCTCTTCTTCGTCGGGCAGCTGGCCGCCCCGGCCCATGAACAGGAATTCGCTGCGAAACAGGCCCACGCCGACCGCACCGGCGTTGACCGCAGCTGCGGTGTCCTCGGGCAACTCGATATTGGCCAGCAGCTCGACCTTCTGACCGTCGAGCGTGACCGCCGGCGTGTGGCGCAGCCGGCTCAGGCGTTCGCGCTCGAGCTCGCCCTGACGCTGCTTGAATCCGTATTCGGCCAGGATGATGGGCGAAGGGTTGACGATGAGCACGCCGGCGTCGCCATCGATGATGACCCAGTCGTCCTGCTCGATCAGGGCACTGGCGCTGCGCGCACCCACCACCGCCGGGATGTCCATGCTGCGCGCGACGATGGCGGTGTGCGAGGTGCGCCCGCCCACGTCGGTGGCAAAGCCAACGAACAGACTCTGTTTGAACTGCAGCATGTCGGCCGGCGACAGGTCGTGGGCCACCAGCACCAGGGGCACATCCAGCGAGTCACCGAGCAGCTCGCCTTGCTGGGTACGGCCGGTCACAGCCGCTGGCGGCTGCACCGGTGAGGCCGCACCCTTGAGAAAGCGCAGCACCCGCTCGACCACCTGTTCTAGATCGGCCTTGCGCTCGCGCAGATAAGGGTCCTGCATTTCATCGAACTGCCGGGCCAAAATCTCGTACTGGGTGGTGATGGCCCATTCGGCGTTGTACTGGCGGTCGATGATCCAATGCTTGACGCCCGACGAGAGTTGCTCGTCCTGCAGCAGCATCAGATGCACGTCGAGCAGGGCCGCCAACTCAGGCGGGGCGTCCTTGGGCAGCTCACGCTGCACACGGGTGATTTCTTCGACCACCGCATCGCGCGCCACCCGAATGCGCTGGACCTCCTGCTCGGCCTGGGTCGGATCGATGAAGTAATGCGCTACATCGGCCCGGCTGGAGGCCACCAGCACCGCCCGCCCTATGGCGATGCCGCGCGAGACCGCCAGACCGTGGATGGAAAAGCTCATTGGCCTTCGCCAAACTTGTCGTTGAACAGAGCCAGGATCGCATCGGCGGCTTCCTGCTCGCGCTCGCCGTGGGTCTCAAGCTCGACCGTGGTGCCCAGACCAGCGGCCAACATCATCACGCCCATGATGCTCTTGGCATTGACGCGGCGCTCGCCCCGGCTGAGCCAGACCTCACAGGGGAAACTGCCGGCCAGCTTGGTCAGCTTGGCCGACGCACGGGCATGCAGACCCAATTTATTGCTGATGGTCACGCTGTTCTTGATCATAGGTCCGTCGATTTTGATTCTGGGGCGCGGTGATGGCCACCTGCATCACCCCCTGGCTGGCCCCGGCCAGGCTGCGCGCCACCAAAGCGTCCAGGGTGTCTTCGCGATAAGACAAGGCGCGCAGCAGCATGGGCAGGTTCATCCCGGTGATCAGCTTGCTGCTCACCCCATCGACCAGCTTCTGGGCCACATTGCAGGGCGTGGCGCCGAAGATGTCGGTCATCACCAGACAGGTCGGGCAGCCCAGTTGGTTCAGGATGATGCGCGCCTGCTCCAAGGTCTCCTCCGGCGGCACATTGGGCTGCACATCGAGCACCGCGAAACAGCGCGGCGGATCATTGAAGACATGGGCGATGCACTGGCTCATGGCCGAGGCCAGGGGTGCATGCGCAATGACCAGGATCGCATTCATGGCTGGAGATTATCCGACTTGCCGCGCAGGTAATAGACCCGAGCGGCCAAAGAGCAAAAGAAGAAAACCGCGAAAGCGCCCTGAAAACTGGCCACCTCTGACCAGCCCTGGTCCTTGAGAGCATCGACCAACAGACCGACACCCCACTGCATCGAGAAAATGCCCAGGAAACACACCAGGTTGTAGGCCGATAGAGCCCGACCCGCCAAAGCCGGCGGGAAGGTCATGCTCAGCGCCGGCTGGGCCAGTGAGACCACGCTACCCACCATGATGAGCACCGCCCAATACGGCCAATCGGCCAGGCTGCCCAGGCTGATGTTGATCGCCATGATCAGCAGGGTCAGCGGCACCCCTGCGCGCAGCAAGCGTTCAGTGCTCCAGCCGCGCCGCGTCAGACCCGGCATCACCCAGCCCCAAACGGAAAAAGCCAGCAACGATGCCAGATTGATGAAGAACAAGCCGCCAGCGGCTTGCAGGGGACTGAGCCCCACCACGCGGGTCAGCCAGGGCCCCAGCCACAGGGTCTGCAAGCCGACCATGCCACCGTTGATGAAAAAAGCATAGGGCACCAGGCGGCGAAATGCCGGGCTGCGCCAGACCTGGGCATAACCAGGCGGCTCGGTGGCTGCGCCCAACGGCGGCGTGTGGGCAGGCACCAGCCTGAAGGTAAGCACCATGGCCAGCACAATCAGCGCGGCCATGGCCCAGAACATGGGGCGCCAGCCCAGCACGGGCAGCAGCCATTGCACCGGCAGGGTCGAGGCCAGCATGCCCAGCGAGCCCAGCATCAGGATCCAGGAATTGGCCCGCAGCATCTGGGCCGGTTCATACCAGCGGCGAAAGCCGGTCAGCGGCGCCATCAGGCAGGCGCTGACGCCCACCCCCAACAACACGCGCGCGGCCAGCATGCTCGCAAAACTGTTGGCCACAGAAAAGGCCAGACAGCCGACCACCGCTACCGCGAGAAATCCCACCAAAACCCGCCTTGGGCCATACAGGTCCAGCCAGGATCCGAGCAGCAGCTGGGTACTGGCAAAGCCCAGGAAAAAGCCGCCGGCCAGCAGCCCCAGATCGGCCGCCTGCAAGCCGAACTCTTGCGTCAGAGTGGGCGACAAAGTGGCGATCACCGTGCGCAGCACCGCCGAGGCAAAGTAGCCCAAGGCAAAAGCGAGGAACACCAGCACCGCGGTACGACCAACCAGCCGGTCAGCGGCGGCCTCGGGCGTCGGTAGGCTCTGCGTTGCGCTCATGGCAGCTTCATGCCCCTGAAAAAAGTTTCGGCTGCCTCGGCATTGATGCGCGGCGCATAAATGACGGCCTGGAATACGCGGGTGCCGCGCGCGAAAAACAGAGCCTGGCCTTCGGTCGCCTGGCCGTCGGGGTGGCTGCCGCGGGCCGAGAGCAGCAGGGGCGACGGGCCATCGGCGCCCGGCACAGGCATGGGCTTGCGCTGCTGCGTCGATGCGTCTGCCCGCATATGGGTCAGCGTCAAAGCCTGCCATTGCGCCAGCACCTCGCCCACCGAGCCGGCATCGCTCAGCTCGGCCACTGCCAGGGCGTACATAGCGCCGCCGGCCTCGCAACCGGTCATGGACAACCGGGTCTCGCGCCCACCCAGGGGCACGCTCTTGCTGGCTCGATCGGGCTTGCAGGGCAGCAACACCGTCATGTCCACCCCTTCGGGCTGAACTTGACGCCAGTTCAGGGTGGGGCTGCAGGCAGCCAGCAGGATGCCCAGACTCAGGGCCAGGGCACTGGCAAGGGCAGCAGGGGGGGGTCGATGAATCGCTTGAAATAACACTCTGAGACTGTACAGGCATCGGGGCCAGGTCGCGGGCGCTCCAGCGACAGACCCTCGGCCTGCAGGTGACAGCGCGCCTGCGCCACAATCACCGCATGAACTCTTTGCAAGGCATCCGCGTTCTTGACCTGTCCCGGGTGCTGGCCGGCCCCTGGTGCACACAGAATCTGGCCGACCTTGGCGCCGACGTGATCAAGATTGAGCGGCCTGGGCAAGGTGACGATACCCGTAGCTGGGGCCCGCCCTTCCTGCATGACGACCAGGGACAGGAAACCCGCGAGGCGGCTTACTACCTGGGCGCCAACCGCAACAAGCGCTCGGTGGTCTGCGACATCGCACAGGCGCAGGGCCAGGCGCTGATCCGCGAACTGGTTCGCCATTGCGATGTGTTCGTGGAGAACTTCAAAGTCGGCGACATGGCCCGCTACGGGCTGGATGCGCCCAGTTTGCTGGCCATCAACCCGCGCCTGGTCTACTGCTCCATCACCGGCTTTGGCCAGACCGGCCCCTATGCCGAACGGGCCGGCTATGACTACGCCATCCAGGGCATGGGCGGCCTGATGAGCGTCACTGGCGAGCGCGACGACCTCGGCGGCGGGCCTCAGAAGGTGGGCGTGGCGGTGGCCGATCTGATGACGGGCATGTATGCCACCGTGGCCATCTTGGCGGCGCTGCGCCATGCAGAGCGCACCGGCCAAGGCCAGCAGGTCGACATGGCCCTGCTCGACACCCAGGTGGCCATGCTGGCCAATCTGGGCGCCAACTATCTGGTCAGCGGCAAGGTGCCCGGCCGCGCGGGCAATGCGCACCAAAATATCGTGCCCTATCAGGTCTTCGAAGTCGCGCCGACGGCCGATGGCCAGCGCGACCACCTGATCCTGGCCGTTGGCAATGACGGCCAGTACGCCAAATTCTGCGAGGTCGCTGGCCGGCCCGAACTGGCCAGTGATCCGCGCTTTGCGAGCAACCGGCAGCGGGTGGTCAACCGCGCCGAACTGGTGCCCCTACTTGAGGAAGTCATGAAAGCCCGCAGCAAGGCCGATTGGCTGTCGGCGCTGGAGGCAGCCAAAGTACCCTGTGGCGCCATCAACAATCTGGCCGAGGTGTTTGCCGACCCACAGGTCCATGAGCGCGGCATGGTCAAGCACTGGCAGCACCCGGCTCGGCAAGACCTGAGTCTGGTGGCCAGCCCGATGAAGCTCAGCGCCACGCCAGTCCGCGGCCCCGGCCAGGAGGGGCTCCCGCCGCCCTTGCTGGGCCAGCACACCGAAGAAGTATTGACCTCGGTGCTGGGCTGGGACGCCGCAAAGCTGGCCGAACTCAAATCGCAAAAAATCATCTAAGCGGGCCAAACTTGCCAACGAGCCGACCCAGGGTCGATACACTTTGCCCATGACCGCTTTGATATGCCTTAACCGACGCCGGCTTTGGCCCGCCGCAGCTGTGCTGGCTTCGGGCCTGCTCGGCGCTGCTTGCTCTACCAAGCAGGCTGCACCCGAGACGCGTTTCGTGCTGCTCGACGGCAGCCAGACCAGCACAGAGGCCTTCAAAGGCAAGGTGCTGCTGGTCAACTTCTGGGCCACCAGCTGCGTGACCTGCGTGGCAGAAATGCCTCAACTGGTGAAGACACACCAGCAATTTCATGCGCGCGGCTACGAGACGCTGGCAGTGGCCATGAGCTACGACCCGCCAGCCTATGTGGTCAACTTCAGCCAGACCCGGCAGCTGCCCTTTAAGGTGGCGATTGACAACACCGGCGCCATTGCCAAGGCCTGGGGCGATACCAAAATCACGCCGACCACCTACCTGGTCAATAAACGCGGTCAGATCGTCAAGCAGTTCGTCGGTGAGCCCGACTTTGTGGCGCTCCAGCAGCTCATTGAAAAGCTGCTGACTGAGAGCTGAACCGGGGCAGGGCCAGCCTGCCCCGATTCGCTGCCCTCAACTCATTGCGCCCGATAAGCGTCGTGGCAGGCCTTGCAGCTACCGGCCGTAGCGCCGAAGGCGGCCTTGAGGGCATCCAGATTGCCCGTTTTGGCGGCGGCAGCGAGCTTGGTAGTTTCTGCCATCATCTTCTCGCTGGCATCCTTGAACTTGGGCTGCTCGCTCCAGATCTCGGCCTTGGCCTTATTCGGCGCAGCCTTGTCGGTGCCGGGGCCAAAACCGGCCCAAGGCAGCTTAGCCATGGCGGCCACGATGTCGGCATTCTCTTGGGCGACCTTGGCGTCAAATGGCACTCGGCCATTGGCCATGGCGCCAACACGCGCAAAATGCTGACCCATCACAAACAGCGAGCCCTGACGGTAACGGATGGAATCCTCCGGCTTGGCAAACTGCGCTGCCGCCGGCAGACTCAGAGCCAGCAAAGCGCCTAGGGAGACAAGATGAGCGAAAATTTTCATGGGGACTTCCTTAGAACGAGGGACAGGAGCTGGCGCAAAATCACCAGGACGGTCGATGCAGTCTAACGGCGCGAGCTCCGTCTTGCACTGGGTCCATCACTCTCATAGGGCTTTTTGGTCGGGAATGCCGGCTTTGAGCTCTGCCTTTGCCAGGACAGCCACATGAACCACTACGCCAACCATCTCATCCGCACCCGCATCTGGGACCTGCCAACCCGTCTGTTTCATTGGGCGCTGGTGGTCTGCGTGGTGGGCCTGGTGGTCAGCGGCAATATCGGCGGCTCGGCCATGGTCTGGCACTTTCGCTTCGGCCAAGCGGTGATGAGCCTGCTGCTGTTTCGCCTGGCCTGGGGGCTGATTGGCGGGCGCTGGTCGCGTTTTTCGTCCTTTAACCTGAGGCCAGGCGCCATCATCGAAGATCTGCGCGGGCGCATCGATGCGCGCCGGCGCACCGGCCACAGTCCCCTGGGCGCACTGGCCATCCTCGCCTTTGCTGTGGTGCTTACCGCCCAAGTGGCCAGCGGCCTGTTCAGCGACGATGAAATCGCTTTTTCTGGACCGCTGAGCCATCTTGTATCCAGCGCCTCGGTCAGTGCGGCCTCGGCCTATCACAAAAACATTGGCAAGCTGCTGCTGTTCGGGCTGGTGCTGCTGCACCTGCTGGCCATCATCTGGCACACGTTCAAGGGCCACGCCATCGTGGGCGCCATGGTGCATGGCGACAAGCCGCTGGAGCAGGCCGAACCGGCAGCCCGCGACGATGCGAGCAGCCGGCTGATCGCACTGGCGGTGCTGTTGGGCTGCTTCGGGCTGAGCAGCTGGGTGTTCTCGCTAGCGCCAGCCGGATTCTGATGAGAGTCCGAGTACGCCTTCAGCTCCGCTATTGCTCTTTTTCGAACTCAAGTCCTAAAACGTGAAGCAGCCTGCCGTCCACCTCATCACACCGCAGCTGGCCGAGGACATGGCCAAGGTCCGAGACGTGTTTGAAGAGTACGCTGCGGGTCTAGGCGTCGCGCTGGACTTCCAGGACTTTGAGTCCGAACTGGACAGCCTGCCCGGCGACTACGCCGCACCACGCGGCGCCTTGCTGCTGGCCTTGATCGAAGGCCAGGTGGCCGGCTGCTGCGCCCTGCGGCCCATCGACAACGTCGACTATGCGAACGCTGCCGAAATGAAGCGGCTGTATGTGCGCAAAGCCTTTCGCGGCTTTGGACTGGGGCGGCAGTTGGCTGAAGCCATCCTCGATGCGGCGCGTGCTGCCGGTTACCACAGCGTGCTGCTCGATACGCTCGACGAGATGGAAGCGGCGCGCCAACTCTACGCTGAGCTGGGTTTCGAAGAGATTACGCCCTACTACCACAACCCTCTGCAGGGGGCGCATTACCTCAAGGTCGATCTGTGATGCAAAAAGCCGCCCGAAGGCGGCTTTTTCGCGGACTGAGCAGAGGGTTTAGCCCTTGGCCTGGGCAAGCATGGTGCCAGCGTCGCTGACCTCAAATTTGCCGGGGCCTTCCACATTGAGCGAAGCCACCTTGCCATCCTTGACCAGCATGGAGTAGCGGTTGCTGCGCAGGCCCATGCCGCGAGCGGTCAGGTCCAGGGTCAGGCCCACGGCCTTGCTGAAGTCGGCGCTGCCGTCGGCCAGCATACGCACCTTGCCGTCGGTCTTCTGGTCGCGCGCCCAGGCGCCCATCACGAAGGCGTCGTTCACGCTAACGCACCAGATCTCGTCGACACCCGCGGCCTTGAGTTCGACGGCTTTTTCCACATAGCCGGGCACATGCTTGGCTGAGCAGGTGGGCGTGAAGGCGCCGGGCAGTGCAAAGATGGCAATCGTCTTGCCGGCAGTGGCCTTGGCCACGTCCACCGGGTTGGGGCCGATGCTGCAACCATTGCCCTCGACTTCCGAATATTCCATCAGGGTGGCGGCGGGCAGGCTATCTCCAACTTTGATCATGGGTTCTCCTCAGGGTAAGGGTAGGGGTAGGAAAAAAAGCGAACCGTGATTGTGTGCGGTTTTGCCGAATATTGCACAGCAGCTCTGACATCGCCTTGACCGCACGGTCCGAAAGCCAGGGGGCCGGCATGCTGCCGACAGGATCCGAGTCGCAGGCGCCACACGAACATAAAAAAAGCCCGCCTAAGCGGGCTTTTGGAGGCCAAAGCCAGCCGTCTTAAACAGCAGCGGCTTTTTGCACCAGCTTGGTGACGACCCAGTTCTTGGTCTTGGACAGAGGCCGGCTCTCGGTGATCTCGATCACATCGCCCAGGTGGTACTCGCCCTTTTCGTCATGGGCGTGGTACTTGCTGGACATGGACACGATCTTGCCATAGAGCGCGTGCTTGACACGACGCTCGACCAGCACGGTCACCGTCTTGGCCCGCTTGTCACTGACGACCTTGCCGATCAGGGTGCGGGTGAGTTTTTTGGTTTCGCTCATTTGGCAGCTCCTTTGGCAACGGTCTCGGCCAGGATGGTCTTGGCGCGAGCAATGGCGCGGCGGGTCACGCGCAGCTGCCCGGTGTTATTCAGTTGCTGGGTGGCTTTTTGCATGCGCAGGTTGAAGTGCGCTTTCTGCAGCTCCTTGACCTCGGTCTTCAAGCCGTCCACATCCTTTTGACGCAATTCAGAGGTTTTCATGATGTTTCGTCTCCTGGATCACTGGCCGATCATGCGGCTGACGAAGGTGGTGCGCAGCGGCAGCTTGGCCGAAGCCAAGCGGAAGGCCTCGCGCGCCAGCTCTTCGGGCACACCCACGATCTCAAACACAATCTTGCCGGGCTGAATCTCAGCCACGTAGTACTCCGGATTGCCCTTGCCGTTGCCCATACGGACCTCGGCAGGCTTTTGCGAGATCGGCTTGTCCGGGAAGACGCGGATCCAGATGCGGCCGCCGCGCTTGACGTGGCGGGAGATCGCACGGCGTGCGGCCTCGATCTGACGGGCGGTCAGGCGACCGCGGTCGGTGCACTTGAGGCCGAAGTCACCAAAGGCCACCGTGTTGCCACGGGTGGCAACACCGGTGTTACGGCCTTTTTGTTCCTTGCGGTATTTTCTGCGGGCAGGTTGCAGCATTTTCTATCTCCTAAAGAGACCGATCACTCGGTCTTACCGTCAGCTGCTGCAGCTGGCGCGGCTTTGCGTACGCGCTTAACGGTGGTTTTCGGGGCCTCGCCACCTGCGGTGGCTTCGGCCGGCTTGTCACTGCCGTCGGCAGGTGCACCGCTGGTGCGGGGGCCACGGCGGGCACCAGGACGGTCACCTCCACCGGGACGACCATCGCGGCGCGGACCGCGCGGCTTGCGCTCTTCTTCCGACGGTGCGGCATCCAGACGGGCGCCTGGAGAGTCGCCACGACCGAGGGTGTCACCCTTGTAGACCCAGACCTTCACGCCAATCACACCGTAGGTGGTCTTGGCTTCGGAGGTGCCGTAGTCGATATCGGCGCGCAGGGTGTGCAGCGGCACACGGCCTTCGCGGTACCACTCACAACGGGCGATCTCGATGCCATTCAAACGGCCCGAGGACATGATCTTGATGCCCTGAGCGCCCAGACGCATCGCGTTTTGCATCGCACGCTTCATGGCGCGGCGAAACATGATGCGCTTTTCCAGCTGCTGGGTGATCGAGTCGGCAATCAGCTTGGCATCGACTTCGGGCTTGCGCACTTCTTCGATGTTGACCGCGACCGGCACGCCGAGCTGGCGGCTGAGTTCCTTTTTCAGGTTCTCGATGTCCTCGCCCTTCTTGCCGATCACCACGCCCGGGCGTGCCGAGAAAATGGTGATGCGGGCGTTCTTGGCCGGGCGCTCGATCAGCACGCGCGAGACGGCGGCGTTCTTGAGCTTGACCTTGAGGTACTCGCGCACCTTGATATCTTCGGCCAACATACCGGCGAAGTCACGGTTGCTGGCATACCAGCGGCTGGCCCAGTTGCGGCTGACCGCGAGGCGGAAACCGGTCGGGTTGATTTTCTGTCCCATGTCCTGCTTCTTCCTCTATCAGTTGCCGACGGTCACGTACACATGGCACGTGGGTTTGCTGATGCGATTGCCGCGGCCCTTGGCGCGCGCGGAGAAACGCTTGAGCGTGGCGCCTTGCTCGACATAGATGGTCTTGACCTTGAGTTCGTCAATATCGGCACCGTCGTTGTGCTCGGCATTGGCGATCGCAGATTCCACGACCTTCTTGATGATGACAGCGGCCTTCTTCTGGGTGAAGTTCAGAATGTTGAGCGCCTGGTCGACCTTCTTGCCGCGGATGAGATCGGCCACCAGTCGGCCCTTGTCGACCGACAGACGAACGCCCCTCAGGGTTGCACGTGTTTCCATGGTCATTCCTTACTTCTTCTGCACTTTCTTGTCCGCCGGGTGACCCTTGAAAGTACGGGTCAGGGCAAACTCGCCAAGCTTGTGGCCGACCATCTGGTCGGTGATGTAGACCGGCACGTGCTGCTTGCCGTTGTGCACAGCGATGGTCAGACCGATGAACTCGGGCAGGATCATGGAGCGGCGCGACCAAGTCTTGATCGGTTTTTTGTCCTTGGTGGTGACAGCCTTGTCAGCTTTGGCCACCAGGTGATGGTCAACAAAAGGACCTTTTTTGAGTGAGCGGGTCATGTCCTGGCCTTACTTCTTGCGACGCGAAACAATCATCACTTGCGTGCGCTTGTTGTTGCGGGTGCGGTAGCCCTTGGTCAGGTTACCCCATGGATCGACTGGATGGCGACCTTCACCGGTCTTGCCTTCACCACCGCCGTGTGGGTGGTCCACCGGGTTCATCACCACACCGCGAACGGTCGGGCGGATGCCCATCCAGCGCTTGACGCCGGCCTTGCCCAAACGGCGCAGGCTGTGCTCTTCGTTGGCGACTTCACCGATGGTGGCGCGGCACTCGATGTGGATCTTGCGAACCTCACCCGAGCGCATACGCACCTGGGCGTACAGGCCTTCGCGGGCCAGCAAGGTGGCCGAAGCACCTGCCGAGCGGGCGATCTGCGCACCTTTGCCCACTTGCATTTCGATGCAATGAATGGTGGAGCCCACGGGGATGTTACGGATCGGCAGGGTGTTGCCGGCACGGATCGGGGCCTCAGAGCCACTGATCAGCGTGCTGCCCACTTCCACGCCACGCGGGGCGATGATGTAACGGCGCTCACCGTCGGCGTAGCACAGCAGGGCGATGTGAGCACTGCGGTTGGGGTCGTACTCAATGCGCTCGACCTTGGCCGGGATCGCATCCTTGTTGCGACGGAAGTCCACCACGCGGTAGTGGTGCTTGTGACCGCCACCCTTGTGGCGGATGGTGATGTGACCGTTGTTGTTGCGGCCCGATTTCTGGAATTGCGGCTCAAGCAGAGGCGCGTGAGCGTCGCCCTTGAACAGGTGGTCCCGAGAAATTTTGACCATGCCGCGCTGGCCGGGCGTGGTCGGTTTGATCTTGATGACAGCCATGATTTAAGCGGCCTCCCCGGAGAAGTTGAGCTCCTGGCCGGCCTTGAGCGTCACATAGGCCTTGCGCACGTTGTCACGGCGACCCATGGAACGGCCAAAACGCTTGACCTTGCCTTTTTGGTTAAGCACAGACACTGCCTTGACCTCGACCTTGAACATCAGCTCAACGGCAGCTTTGATCTCGGGCTTGGTGGCGTCCTGCAGCACCTTGAACATCACGGCATTGGTCTTTTCAGCCACCATGGTGGCCTTCTCGGACACGATGGGGGCAACCAGCACCTGCATCAGGCGACCTTCGTCGAATTTGACGGCGCTCATGCGAACATCTCCTTGAGTTGGTCCATGGCAGCCTTGGTCACCAGCACTTTCTTGTAGTGAACCAGCGACAGCGGATCGGCATAACGGGGCTCGACCACCAGGATGTCCTGCAGATTGCGCGAGGCCAGGTAGAGGTTGTCATCAACCTCGTCGGCGATCACCAGCACGGACTTGAGGTTCATGGCCTTGAACTTGTCGGCCAGCGCCTTGGTTTTGGGCGAATCCACCTTGAGCGAATCGACCACGGCCAGGCGTCCCTCGCGGGCCAGCTGCGAGAAGATGGAGGCCATACCGGCGCGGTACATCTTCTTGTTGATCTTGTGCGTGAAATTTTCGTCAGGCATGTTCGGGAAGATCCGACCGCCTCCGCGCCACAGCGGCGAAGACGTCATACCTGCGCGAGCGCGACCGGTGCCTTTTTGACGGAAGGGCTTCTTGGTCGAGTGCTTGACCTGCTCACGGTCTTTCTGAGCGCGGGTGCCTTGGCGGGCATTGGCCTGATAAGCCACCACCACCTGGTGGACCAGGGACTCGTTGTATTCGCGACCGAACACGGTGTCAGGCACATCCACCTTGGCGGCGGCCAGGCCTTGTTCGTTGAGGAGATCGACCTGCATCAGTTCGCTCCTTTTGCGGCAGAGGCTTTAACAGCCGGACGGACAGCGACAAAGCCGCCCTTGGCGCCAGGAACAGCGCCTTTGATCATGAGCAACTGGCGGGCTTCGTCGATGCGCACGATGTCCAGATTCTGGGTGGTAACGGTCACGTCACCGAGGTGGCCCGTCATGCGCTTACCCGGGAAAACACGCCCAGGATCTTGCGCCATACCGATAGAGCCGGGCACATTGTGCGAGCGGCTGTTACCGTGCGAGGCGCGCTGCGAAGCCATGTTGTGGCGCTTGATGGTACCGGCGTAACCTTTACCAATCGAGGTGCCTTGGACGTCGACCTGCTGGCCCACGGCGAACACCTCGGCGGCGGGCAGAACGGATCCGGCGGCGTACTTGCCAGCCAGGTCAGCGCTCACGCGGAATTCTTTGAGGACTTCACCGGACTGCACGCCGGCCTTGGCCAGGTGTCCGGCTTGCGGCTTGCTCACGCGCGAAGCTTTGCGCGCGCCGAATGTCACTTGCAGTGCATCGTAGCCGTCGGTGGCTTGGGTTTTGACCTGGGTCACACGGTTGTTAGACACATCCACCACCGTGACAGGAATCGTATCCCCGTCATCGGTGAACAGACGCATCATGCCCACCTTGCGGCCCAGCAAGCCCAGGGACTTGCTCAGACTCATGTTCTTACTCCGTTGCTTTCGCCGCAGCCGCTGCAATTGGCTTCTGCGTTTGATGTGCGAAAGAGGGTTGATTAATCCTTGCTGCCTGAAAGCAGCAAAGCGCTCTAGTGTAATCCAAAACCTTGAGCTGGCGCAAGCGCCACGGTTTGCGTCAAGCCCAGCAAAGCTCAAGTACCCCGCCGGTCGGCCGGGCATCCGACCAACTCGAGCGGGCAAGACCGCATTACTGCAGCTTGATCTCCACGTCCACACCGGCGGGCAGATCGAGCTTCATCAGGGCGTCGACCGTCTTGTCGGTCGGCTCGACGATGTCCATCAGGCGCTGGTGGGTGCGGATTTCGAGCTGGTCGCGGCTGGTCTTGTTGACGTGCGGCGAACGCAGGATGTCAAAACGCTTCATGCGCGTCGGCAAAGGCACGGGGCCTTTGACAATGGCGCCGGTGCGCTTGGCGGTGTCAACGATCTCAGCCGCGGACTGGTCGATCAGTTTGTAGTCAAACGCCTTGAGGCGGATACGGATTTTTTGCTTGGTGGCCATGATTGATTCCTAGGTTGGGGTGGGAATCAGGCGTGGATCTTGGCCACGACACCGGCGCCGACCGTGCGGCCGCCTTCGCGGATGGCAAAACGCAGACCTTCTTCCATGGCGATCGGGGCGATCAGCTTGACGGTGATCGACACGTTGTCGCCAGGCATCACCATCTCCTTGCCCTCGGGCAACTCAATGGCGCCGGTCACGTCCGTCGTACGGAAGTAGAACTGCGGGCGGTAGTTGTTGAAGAAGGGCGTGTGACGGCCGCCCTCTTCCTTCGAGAGCACATAGATCTCGCCGGTAAAGTGGGTGTGCGGCTTGATCGAGCCGGGCTTGCACAGCACCTGGCCGCGCTGCACGTCTTCGCGCTTGGTGCCACGCAGCAAGATACCGACGTTATCGCCTGCTTGGCCCTGGTCCAGCAGCTTGCGGAACATCTCCACGCCGGTGCAGGTGGTCTTTTGGGTATCGGAGATACCGACGATCTCGATCTCTTCGCCGACCTTGACCACGCCGCGCTCAATACGGCCGGTCACCACGGTGCCGCGGCCGGAGATGGAGAACACGTCTTCCACAGGCATCAGGAAGGTGCCGTCAATCGCACGCTCAGGCGTGGGGATGTAGCTGTCCAGCGCATCGGCCAGCTTGAGGATGGCCTGCTCGCCCAGGGGACCCTTGTCGCCTTCCATGGCCAGCTTGGCCGAGCCGTGGACGATGGGGGTGTCGTCGCCGGGGAAGTCGTACTTGCTCAGCAGCTCGCGCACTTCCATCTCAACCAGCTCGAGCAACTCAGCGTCGTCGACCATGTCGCACTTGTTGAGGAACACGATGATGTAAGGCACACCCACCTGACGGGCCAGCAGAATGTGCTCGCGGGTCTGGGGCATAGGGCCGTCAGCGGCCGAGCACACCAAAATGGCGCCATCCATCTGGGCAGCGCCAGTGATCATGTTCTTCACATAGTCAGCGTGGCCAGGGCAGTCCACGTGGGCATAGTGGCGGTTGGCCGTCTCGTACTCAACGTGAGCGGTATTGATGGTGATGCCGCGGGCCTTTTCTTCGGGCGCAGCGTCGATCTGGTCATAGGCCTTGGCCTCGCCGCCAAACTTGGCAGCCAAGATGGTGGTGATGGCCGCCGTCAGCGTCGTCTTGCCATGGTCCACGTGGCCGATCGTGCCCACATTGACGTGCGGTTTGGTCCGCGTGAATTTCTCTTTTGCCATT
>Ga0222712_10000399_pt1 | contig 58597 bp, 49 predicted proteins | sample C33_657DmetaG_FD_165043 | JGI IMG/M metagenome (GOLD analysis project Ga0222712, IMG submission 165043) | Estuarine water microbial communities from San Francisco Bay, California, United States - C33_657D | ecosystem: Environmental > Aquatic > Marine > Unclassified | place: USA: California... | reverse complement strand
AAAAAAAAATAATTCAATTATAAGTGAGCAAAATCGTAGAATGGGTCTACAAGATAATATTAGAATTTTATCAGATAAAGATGATATTAAGTATAATTATGATAATAGACAACAAGGATTTCCATCCGCAGATATTAATGAATATAATGATATGAGAAAAGCATATGTAGAAAATAATACAGGACAACCATTTATGAATGCATCGCAAAGAAACAGTCAATTAATTGATGATACATTATTAAATAAATCAAGATCAAATGAAAAACAAAAAAATGTTGAAAAATTAGAGAATGAAAGAAGAAGTCCAAAAAATAGAGATAATAGATTTAATTACTATCCTGATCAAAATGTTTCCTCATATGCAACTCAAGGTCAAAAGAAAGATAGTAACTTTAGAAATCCAAATGATAATCGCAATTCAACTGGAGATGTATTTACACATAATAAAGAAAGAGATAGAATAGCAATAAATCCTAAAGACCTTTATAGAGGATCTGAATATGAATCTACTCCATATAATAATCTAGATGAAGAAGTTACATATGATATAAGAAAGAAATCAATTAATGCTGGTCAAGTAAATTATCCAACAGGTGATGTATTTACTCATAATTCTCAAAGAGATCGTGTTCCTATAGATCCAACTTTATTATATAGAAGTTCAGATTATGTATCTAATGAATATAATCAAAATGATATTGATGTAAATATAGTATCAAATACTTCAAAAATATCTAGTACAGCTGACTATATATTAAATAGAGAATTTGATATAGTAAATGATAATAGAACATCAAAAGATGAACAAAATGAAAAAACAATGATTCATACACCATATACAACATTAGATAAATTTGATAAACCAAACGTAGTATTTAAAAATATAAATACAGATAAACCACAAGTTGATGTATTAAATGAATTTATTGTAAATATAGATTCTGCTGATAGAAATACAACTTATTATCCAAGTCAATTTAAAATGAGAGTATTATTTAATCCTACAGATGATGCAACAAATGCAGACTTAAAGATTCCAAGAGCTTTTGAAAATATAAAATATTTAAGATTAGAAACTACTACATTACCAAGATATTATATATTAAAATTAACTACTGCAACAAGTGCCACTCCTGTTTTAGGAGATGCAAATGAACAAACTATACTATCAGCTATTATAGCAAATATAAATACAAATAAACATGCAAATAGTAGTGATTTCCAACAATATGTAAATAGTGTTGGTGGAACATATACACCACCAACTAATTATATTACTCAATATGTAGGATATATATATACATCAAATACTAATATTAATGCAAAATTTAATATAGTAAATCCATCTGGTGTATCAATTGCATATGAAATATTATATAATGGAACTATCGCACAAACAATATCAAATAGATATATAATAGATACTACTAAAGATTTATCAAAAGATAGATTTTTAACGATTAACCTAGATGAAATCACTGATAATACTCAAAATTCTACATCTGGTAAAAATCAATATAATTATTTATATCCTGACTATATAACAGATAAATATTTTTATGGTGATAATCACTTTGTAGATAAGATATTTAAGAATGCTAAATTAGGTGAAATTAAAACATTAACAATATCATTTAGAGATAGTTTTGGAAATCAAATACAAGGAGGAAAATATATTGATACTGTAAGTTCAAGCACTGATAAACTTTCAACAACAGATACTACAACTGTTACAACAGTATATAATGATAGTGTATCATATATAAGACATCCATATTATAGAGATTTCCAAGTATCTTTAATGTTTAAAGTTGGATGTTATGAAACTGAAATTGATAAGAAAATCTTTTATTAAAGATTAGCTTATAAATTCCAAATATTGAAATTTTCAAGAAAATCTTTTATTAAAGATTAGCTTATAAATTCCAAATGTTAAAAATTGATTATTTAAACTTATGTAATATTTATTAATAAATATTATATAAAATGTCAATATTATCGAATGATATATTAAATACTGCTTTTTATGCAGATACTGATGATGAATATACAACTCATATTGATTTCGTAACATCATATGTAAAACATACTAATTTTTATTGTGTTCATAATTTAAATGAACAATCTGCTGAAAAATTAATCAATAATTTAGAAATTGGTTCATGGATATTATGGATCTATAAAAATGATATAATTAATAAAAAATTAAATGCAATTACGATTAAAACAAATGAAGGGTTAGTTCATCATAAAGATTTTTTATTTCAAATGTATTTTCAAACACCAGAAGTATATGAAGTAAGTATAACTCAATCAATTATAAATAATAATGAAAAATTATATACACGTAAAAAATACAAAACAATGAAAGAATTTTTAGAAAAATTAAATAAAATATATGGATTAGATTTAGATAAACAAGTTATATATGAAGATGATAATGATTTTTGTTAACTATTTTTTAATATTTGAAAAAATAACATAATGATTTGCACCCCATCCAGTGTTTTTATCAGTTCTTTTTATAATTAATTCATTATCTTTTACATTAAAATTAAATGTATCAAGATATTGATTTTTTCCTAATGATATATTATATTTTTCATAAGTTAATTTATCAGGTAGTTTTATAGATCTTGTATTAAATTTACTTGATCCAATATGTAATTTTACTAATACATTCGCATCATCTATATTTATTGATATATTGGAATCATTTAATGATAATTTTGTATCATTTAGCGTTAGATTTGAATCATTAATTAATTTATCATCTTTTTCTATAATTACACTATTAGATATTTGTGCCATTTATATATATCTATATATATTTTTTATATAAATATATACACGAATTTATGTATATAATAACGTAATTATATATATAAGAATAATTAAATTACATTTTTTAATTTTGGTATATTAATTAGTTGTCCAATTATATAACTTGAATCATCTAATTTTTCAGGATTTCCATCAACTATTTTAACTTTACCAATAGGAAAATCTAATTCATAATCATATACAACACCGCTATCAGGATAATACCAATATGATTTCTTTTTTTCATAATTAGTTTCATCAATTCTTTCAACACCTTCAATTTTTATAACTTTAATTCTTTTAACTTCTGAATTATTAGAATTTAATCCATTATTAATTTTAATATCATATTCAATATCTTCTTTATATGCTGGTCCAACATATTGATCAAATAAAGATTTTTCATTAAATTGAAAACAATTATAACTTTCATCAACCATATTATGAGTTTTAAATAATTCACAATCTATTGCAGTTTCTTTAATGGATTTTAAAAATGAATCAATTAGTGTTTGTTTTTCTTTTGCTAATTCTTCAACTTCTTCATCTGTTGTTTTCTTTTCATTTTCTCTAACTACTTTATATCTATATACATCTACTTTTCTATCATCCATTGGTAAATTTTTATGAGAACACATACGAACACCTCTACCAATTAATTGTTCAATGCGTACTTCATTCCAATATGGATCTAATACATGAATTTGTCTTACATTCATTAAAGATAATCCTTCAGCACCAGCAGGAGCTAATAATATATATTTAATTATACTACCATCTTTATTTTGTGGTACATTGAAAGTTTCTTTATTTTTCTTTCTTATATCCATATCAATATCACCATGAAATTCAGTATATCTTTTAAAGTTTTCTGTATCTTGAGAACCATATTGTTTAACACCAATGTATTTAAGATATAATTTAAAAATTTGTAAGCCTTCCATTTTTACATAATTAGAGAAAACTAAAACAGGTCCCTTACTTTTTTGGGCATAAAAGATTGCAGATATAAATTTAGCAGAGCAAGCATATAATTGTTTAAAAAGATCTGAATGTCCTTTATAATCTTTCATAAATTCAGAATATTTAAATTTATATTTTGTTTTAAATACTTCAATATCATCCATTAATGTATTTTTCTTTTTAATATCTGAATTATTAATAGAATCAAAATATTCTTCAGTTTGATTTACAAAATCATTAATTGTTGCCATATATAATTCAACATCTTTAACATATTCTTTATTTAATAATTGTTCTTTTAATTTATCTGATCTACCTTCTAATATTCTAGCACCATCTAATTCACTAACTCTAAAATGTCCAGGTCTTGGTCTTTTCTCACCATTTACTCTTTCTGAAATATATGGAAAAACAAAATTACAAGCTTGTCTAGTATATGTTTTGTATGTCTTATCTTGAGTTCTATTTTTTAATTTTTGTGCTTCCAATTTTGCTTCAATTGCTTCATATACTTCATAAATTTCTTGTTGATAAGGATCCATAACTAAATTTTTATACATTACTTTTTTTTCAGCAAAAAAATCTTTGGTTGCTCCTAAATAATATGATACTAGACCCAATGATCTTCTTTGAAACATATTTTTAGTAGCAGGATTTAATGTTTTTATATTACCTGAACTAATATAAATATCATTGAATTTATTTTCATTTTTTGGAAATGTATCAGGTCTTAATAAGTTAAAAATTAATGCTAATTCATAAGGAGAATTTACTGCAGGTGTACCCGATAATAAAATAACTCTTGCTTGATCATTATCTCTTTTTTCTTGCACAATATAATCATAAATCATTTGTGCACGTTTCCCAGTCTTAGATGTTAAATTATTATAAGTATTTCTTATAAAATTATGTGCTTCATCAAATATAAATAATGGTTTTTTTGAACTATCGGATTCTTTCATTGCTTGAATAAAACTTTTATCTGCATTTGGTGCATCATAGTGAATAAATTTAATATTATTCATTCTACCATTCGAATCATCTTTAGATAAGAAAAGTTTTAATTCTTCTAACCATGTACCTCTAAGAGATGCTTTAATCAAAAGGAAAACATTCCAAGCAGGAGTATAATTATATAAAACATTATATATATTAATTGCTGATGCAGTTTTACCAGATCCTAACCCATGATAAATTAAAATATCTCGAAAAGGTGAACGGTAATCAAGAAAAGAAGATACAAATTTTTGATAAACTCTAAATTCATTTTCTTGTCCTTCTTGTTTATAATTACATGGATCATTTCCATTTACTTTCTCTATTGGAGGTAATTTATATTTTCTAAAATTAGATAATACCCATAAAGTAAATAAACGTCCATTACTCTTTAAATCTAAGTAATTAGTATTATTATCTGACATTATAATATTATAAATATAATAATTTATAATTATAATATTATAATAATTTATTTTGTATATCATTAATAATTTTATTAAATGTAACATCAAATGGTTTAATTAAAACAGGCTCATTTATTATTTTCATATATTCTGAATCAGTCATATTATTTATAATGTTTACAATTCTGTTTATTTCAATATCAGAATCATATTTTATTTGAATAAATCTTTTAGGATTAATATATTCATTTATTTTTGTTGTTCCAAAATATATTGGTATAATTCCTGCTTTAAGTATATTAAATATTTTTTCAGTAATATAATATTCACCAATCGAATTTTCAAAAGCTATCCCAAATTTATATTGTTTATAAAATTCAATTAAATTATTATCATAATGACAACCACTTACTTTTGGTATATTATTCATAAATCTACCACCAAAATCAATATGTATATTATTATGTAATTTTTCTAAAATATTATTTCTAATAGAATTACCATTTGATATAACAGCACAAATATTTTTAGTAGGTATTTTATTAATAGGTACTAATATTTTTCTATTAGTCTCAAATAATCTCCAATAAAAATATGGTAATATGATCATATTATTTAATTCAGTAAAACCTGATAAAATACATGAAAATTTATCAAGATAGATTTTATCAATTAATCTATTCTCAAATGATATTAGAAATGAGTATTTATATTTTTTATAATTTATACATGATTCATTACCAAATACAGATTCACATAAAATATCAGAATCTTTATTACTATTTTTAACTATTTCTTTATTAAATATAAGTTTGAAAAAATTTATATATACATCATATTCTTCTTTACTCATTTGATAAAAATTATTAAAATATACAGTTAACATATTTTAATTAATAAAATTTATATATAAAATGAATTTATATAATAATATTATAATGCCTGAAATAAATGAAGTTCGTAGATATGCTGATTTTATATATTCAAAATTAGAAAATAAAAAAATAACAGAAATAAATATATTAAATGGTAGATACAAGAAACATTCACCATTTGAACATTATACAACAATTAAAAATAAATTACCATTAAAATTAATAGATATTCAAACTAAAGGAAAGTTAATGTATATGGAATTTGAAGGTAATATTTTTATTTTAGTAACATTAGGATTAAGTGGAGGTTGGTGTTTTTTAGATTCAAAAAAATATAATAATCCTAAAATAAAAGATTATGATTTTTCAGAAGTAGAAAATCAATGGGATAATTATGTTCCAGATGAAGAAATGGATTCATATTTAATAAATGCAATAAAACACTTAAATGTTGAATTTAAAACTAATACAGGATCTTTATATTTTTATGATACTCTATCATTTGGAACCATAAAAATTTTAACTAGTGTAGATGAATTAAATAAAAAATTAAAAACTCTTGGTCCCGATATTATGGATGAAACAACAACTCTTGATTTATTTAAACAACAAATTAAGAAAAAAACAAATTTAGATAAACCCATAGGTAATGTTTTAATGAATCAAAAAGTAATTGCAGGAATTGGTAATTATCTAAGAGCAGATGTTTTATATTTATCCAAAGTTGATCCATTTAGAAAAGTATCAAAGTTATCAGATAATGAATTAAAAGATATTTATAATAACTCTAAAATATTAACTTGGGGTGATTATGATAAAGAAGAAGCAATTAAAATGAAAATAATAAATAAGTCTACTAAATTACCATCAGATTATGAAAGAATGTTTTTTGTATATCAAGAAGAAAAAGATATTCATGGTCATAAAATTATAAAAAAAGAATTATATGAAGGAAGTCAGAAAAGATTTATTTATTATGTTCCTGAAATTCAGAAATAAATTTTATTGAATTAAAATTTTTTGTAATTCTTCAGTTATATATTCAAACTTTATACGAATAGTTTCTATTGTTTCAGCATTGCATTTATTTTTTATTGATGATAACATACTAGTATATAAATTTTTAATTTCAGCTAGTAAATCATAATTTTTATTTTCAATTTTTAAACCTATATTATTTATTATATCTCTAGTTAATTTTTTAATTTGATCTAATACTTTATTATGTTCATGTTTTTCATCAGGTGTACATAAAAGAGATTCATCTAATAATTTGTGTATATTATTTAATTCATTATAAATATGTATACTACCTTTATTAATTGCTGAAATTAATTTAGTAGAAATTTCTAATCCACCAATTTGTTTTTTCAATTGAATATATTTTTGCTTATATTTTAAATATTTCTGATAATGATTCATATATAAATATATTATAAAATAAATTATTCAAAATTATGAACAATTTGATCTTCATTAAGCAAATTAAACTTAATAAGAGCATTCATGGCTGAAATTTGTTGGGCTTCTTTCTTGGTAGTTGCAATACCAGTGCATAAAATTTTGCCAGTAAAATCTAAAATACCTTCCTTAAACATTTTCTTACTTGTTTTCTTATCAATAAATTGTTCAACTTCTACATATTTAGGTGCATTCCATTTATTTTTATGATAGAAAATCATAATTTGATTCTTAAAGTTTGTATCTTTATAGATTAGTTCAGAATAATCTGGGATACTTTCTAACAGCATACGCATAAATGTATAACATACTTGAAATCCTTGATCTTTATATAATGCACCCATAAATGATTCAAATACGTCTTCTAATAGTTTATCACTATCTCTTCCTTGTAATGTTTCTACTTGATTTGAAATAATCATGTATTTATCAATTCCTAATTCTTTTGCAAAAACACATAATGCTTCTCTGTTTTCAATCTTCATTTTTAATCTTGATAAAAATCCTTCATCATCAGTATCTTCATTAAATCTATCAAATAAATAATCAGCACAAATTAGCTTAATTACAGTATCTCCAAGAAATTCAAATCTTTCATTACTTGCATCTTGTAATTCTAATGTTCCTTTAGCATATAATTTATAGGCTTCATCTAGAATATCCTTATAGAGACCATAATATTCTCTTTTAATATATGATTTATGAGTTAGAGCTTTTCTATATAATCCAATATCTTTGACTTTAAATTCAATATTAAATTTTTTAAATAGTCTTTCTACATCTTCATTTTTAATCAAAACATTATTTTCATTAAAAGGAATAGATACTGTCTCTACGTCTTCATGTTCTTCTAAATTATTCATCTATTATATTTAGTATATCTTTTATACTTTAAGTTATTTTTATCAATTTTTTAATTTAAGGATTTTTTAATAAAATAATTATGTATCAATATATTATATTTGGAATTTTGGTAATATCACTTATATATAATAAATGTTCAACTAAAAAGCTACAAAAAAATAATGAAGAAATAGAAGAAATGATTAATAATATTGGTATTGATAATATAATGAAATCATTAAATTCAGATGAAGAATTTAAAAAAGCATCTAAAAAATTAGATGAATCATTAAAAGTAATTATAAAAAAAGAACAATAATTTTTTCTTAATAATTATATGTGTTATTCAAATATCTTATACATAGATAATTCAGAGATTGAAGGATCTGGATTATTTAGTAAAAAAAATATAAATAGAGGTGAATGTGTTGGATTACTAGCTAGAGTATATGGTGATGATATGTTTGATGATCAACCATATGGAAGATATATAAATCATTCAAGTAAATCTAATTTAGATTTAAAAATAGTAAAAGATAAATTAAATAGAATAATATATGTATTAGGAATAGCTAATAAATATATAAGTAAAGGAGAGGAATTAACAGCAAATTATTTAGATAAGTATGCACCAAAACCAAATTTTAAAACAGATAAATCATATAAATTTGAAAAAAAATTAAATATTTAAATAAATTCTGAAGAATAATTAGAATCTAAAAATGGGTATCTAGTTTCACTATCTTCTTTTTTAAAGAGTGCTCTTGAAATCATAGGTGGTTTAGTTGATACAGAATTTTCAGATGTTATATTAATATTATCAGAAGATTCACTAATTTCAGATTCAGTAACTTCACTTTCATCAGAAGATTCTGATATTCTAACAGTACGCATTCTAGGATTTTTAATTATATTACCAGATGTGTTATCAAATGTATAATCCGGTAATTTAAGATCAAAATCAGTACGAGCATTATATCTCCATTTTGTTCTCTTACCTTGAGCTAATTTTGTTTGCATATCAACAAATGCATATCTCATCGGATCTAAGGCTTTACCTAAACAATTAATTTGAAATTCTCTGTAAATGGTATCATCCATTACTGTTTTATTGTGTTTTTTAAGATAAGATATTCTTGCTCTTAATATTTCACCTAATATATTATTTACATTTTGATAATCTAATTTATTATTAACAAAATAATAATATTTAATTAAATGATGTAATAATACTTGTTGGAAACTTGCAATATATCCAGCTTCATATTTTCTATAAGGAATACATCTATCATTATGTCTAAATATAGTTAATACTACATTGCCATCATGAATAAATTCAATATGACGATCCCAGAATTGGAAATATGGAAAATATTCATTTGTTTCTATCTTATATTTCTTTGATAATTCATTATATATTTTATTAACATCGTCTTTATATTCAACTGATATAACTTCATAACCTAATAAATCTTTATCTTTATCAATTGAATATAATTTAATAGCATATGTGCCTACATGAATAATTGTATCCATTTTATCTAACATTTTTGATAAATCCATTATAATATCATTACAGTCTTTTGGTAAAATATCATATTTAATTTTTCCATTACCAACTTCTAATGGAAAATTTTTTAATAATAATATTCCTCTTGGAATTGCTTTTTGTAATCTCCAAAAGCTCATTAATGGATCGGTATACATTCTTAAATAATCTATAAATGCAAATCTTGGATTTATATATTTTAATCCTTCTAATTCTATATATGGTAGTTTATTGTATATAAATAATGGTACATATGATATATCACCAATATCCATATTATTTACAAATATCTTATATGTGTCACCATGTTGTGCTTGTGCACTTGATACATATTTAAATTTTTTAGAATGTAATAAATCACATAATTCTTTTACATCTTGTAATGGTTCTGGTGAATAAAATTCTAAATCAGGTCTATCAAAATCTTTATAAAAAGCATCTTTTGGATTCTTTGATTTAATAAGCCTATTAAGAGCAGTACCACCATAAACTATTCTATTTTTATTCTTAATAAAGCTTTCCATTTCTTTGATAACTAAATTAAATTCATCTATTGTCGGTTCAAATTCTTTTTGAACAATTTGATCTGCTTCTTTCATTAAAATATCAATATTATCACTGATTACATCTATATCATATTGTGTGTATAAATCAATTTTAGTATTTTTACTCATATATTAATAAATAAAATTATTAATATAAAATTAAATTAATAATTTTTATTAATAAAACAAAAAATATTAATGAATAATGAAACTTTAATTAATAACTTTTTAAAAACTAAACGATTAACTCTAAATAATGATTATCGTAGACCGGTATCATTATCTGAATCGTTTATATATGATATAGATGAATATATAAAAAATGAGTCTGAAACAAAAGAAGGAAAAGCCCTCCAAAAAGAAGAAAAAGCCCTCCAAAAAGAAGAAAAAGAAATATTACCTTACGAAACATTTCATTATACCGATCGTTGTGAAATGATAATGAATAAATTAATGTTATTCTTTATACATTTATTTTTAATATCTATGTTTGAATTAGTATTTTTTTTTAATTATATTACTAAATATGAAGATAAAGCACTAATAGATGTATTTAATTCACTTACTAATTCAGTAACAAATATGTGTTCTAATCTTAATAATCAAACCAAAGTAATTATTAATGATATATTCAATATATTTGTTAATACTACAAACATAAATCAAGATGCATTAAATGCTTATGATTATAGAAATATGATTAATCATAAGTTATTGATTAATGCTATATTATATTTTGTTGGAATCGCATTTATTAATATTTTATTATTTACTATAAATAAAATATACTATAAAAGAAAGATTAACTATAGAGATATCTTATTAGATAACATTATAATGATAATTATATTAGGAATATATGAATATATATTTTTTTCAAATATTATTTTTAAATATATTACAATAAGTCCAGAAGAATTAACTAAAAATGAAATAAATAACTTTTTATTAAATTGTTAGTTTCTTAACTAATAAATTAAACCTTACTACTTGTACCACATAAATAACAGTCAAACCATGTTGTTGCTCCTTCATCAGCAGATCTGTTTTGCATTTGACGAAGAACACCTTTTCTTCCTTTGCATTTCTTACAAGGATATAAATCAGTATAGGCAAGGTTTGTTTTCTTATCTTCAATATAATTAAATTTCTTGATAATTCTTTCCCAATTAATGGGATCTAATTGTTGAGGATTATAATCTAATACATCATTTATATTATTATTTAAATTACTAATTAGATTTGGATTATTTTTAAGATTATCTATAATATCTGAAACTTTTGATTCATATACACTTATTAAAATAGAATCAGTTTGACTTTTTTTAATATTTGCTTTAACATATTTTTTACTATATTCATATATTTTATTTTCTAGTTCGTCGCATAAGTCATCATTTTTAAGATGTTTATTTAGTAATTCAAATGTTGAATCTCTGTATGTTTGTTCAATATCTAATGCCATTAATTTTATATATTAATATAATTTTATATTAATATATATTTAATAAATCAATTTTTAATACAATCATAATATACATTATGCATTTGCAATTAGTGTTTCTCTACGTGTATTTTTATTTGTAAAAATAAAATCATTTTTATTTAATGTATTTACATATCCAGTATCATTAATAATTGGAGCATGATAATCATTATATATATTCTTACTAAAGTAGATACCCGGTTTATCATATACTTTTAGTGTTTTAAACATTTTATGATTTATATCTAATGGTTTAAATATTTTTTCAGTATTTGCTTTGGAAAGAGTTCTAATATCATATATTTCACACCATTTTTCAACATCATGTGAATATTTAATCATTTTAATTCTTTCCTTATCATTTAGGATTGTTCCAAATCCACGTTGTCTATATTTATTAAGTACTTCAATAGGATCTTTTGACCCTGCAAAGTATTTATACTCAATATTTGTTAATGTCATACAAGCTGAAATTGCAGAAGGTAACATTTGGACATTATTACCATCATAGTATGCACGAACACATGGAAGATGAAATTTATGCACAGTTGAAAAGAAATTAGGAAATTTAATTTGGAAAATTTCAAAAGATCTCTTAATACCAGAAACTCTATATTTAAATTTAAGATTTTCACCAATCATATAAGCAGATGGTGTTAGATCATCATCTAATTCTGTAAAGTTTTTGACATAAATATTTACATTATCAATATGAACCAATTCAAAAAATGCATTATATTTGGTATCAGTAAATTTATCATAATTTTCTTCATAATATTGTTTATGATCTTTTTCTTTTTTATCGAGATATAATTTATATATCTTTTGCTTATTATCATTAATTTTGCTACTAAAAGTTTCTTTTGTACAATTTAGTTTGAGTTCATCAATTACTTCTTGAACTTTATTAAAGTTAATAAAAATATTAGCTTTCTTTATTGATTCAATTCTTGATATATTATCAGGTGATAATTCTTTTGTTGCTTTATCAAATGCTTCATTTAATTCATATGCAGTATCAATATAATCAAATATATTTGAATGATTACACATTATATCAAGATCTGCATCTTTATAGTATTCATCTACAAATGATTCAAAATTACATCCTACATTTAGGACAAGTGGATTATAATTGGGGAGACATGCAGCAATCATACTACCAGATACTGCAATATTTTTAAAGTTTGCAAACATAAAGATATCAAACTTTTTGTCTCCACTAAGGAATACATTCATGCGTTTCTTGAATGTAGTTAAATCTGCAACACCATATTTATTCTTAATTAAGTCTTTATCAAATGTATTTAATGAATCATAATTAGTAAATACATAATTATCAATACCATATAAATTATTTTCTACATATAATTTATCATTAATTAAGATAGGAAAATAAGGATTATCTTTTAATTTATTAAGATTGAAATTAAATACGGGAAGTTTTGAAGCTACATCACAATTAAATACAAATCTATCACTTGTATCAATAAAACTTCTCTTAATAGTTTCTTCTAGATACATAGAAATCCAACCAAATCCAATCATCTTTCTAATTTGATTTTCATTAAAATATAATGTTGATAGTTTATTAAATATATCTAATATACTTGAATTATTAAGAACAAGATGACAATATTCCTTAGAAATTATCATATTTAAGAGAAGAATCATTAGTTCATCATGAGATGCCTCTTGATGAAGCTTTTGAATAACTTCGTGAAAATTTGGTAGATCTTTTTTATCTGTCATTTTATAAATTTTAAATCCATTTCTTTTAATTGCATTTGAAGCATCTACAAAATTTTGTTTTCTAAACATATGAGATAAGTAATCACCACCATCTTCTGGCATATTTTTTACATTTTCAATTACATCTGCAAGTTTTTTATCATTAATATTTGTAAGATCAATAAAATTAAAATTGCGTTGCATAAAAGGCAAACTAATATTTAGTTTACAATTATATTCATGTGTCCAATAAGTAGACTCATCACAATTTTCAATTAGATAACTAGTATCTTTAATTTTTTTAATATTACCAAAATAATAATTCATAAATTTGATCTTGAAATAATCATCAAGTAGACTATTCTTAAATTGAGAAAGATATAGTTTGATATCCGATTTAGAAATAGTAAAGATTGGTACTACTAGAGTATATTCATTATATTCACCATCTGGTTTATGAATTAGATTAGTAATAATTTCATTGCTAATAATAGTAATTGAATTTTTCATGATATCATTATTAATAATACTAAATGGTGCTCTCATTAAGCATACATTTTTGTAATAAGTATCAAGTTTTCTTTCAGATAGAACTTGTTCAAAGATACTAATATTATCAAAATATTCATCATCAAAGAATTCATCAGTAAATGATAAAACATATATGTTTTTAAAATTCTGATATAGATCATCATTGGTCATATTATCAATATTCTTTAATTGACCTTCAATAAATAGCTGTTTGTTTCCGTATAAAGTATTTGAAACTTTTTTCGACATTTGTATATATAAATATATCTTATAATGATATAAAACATATATTTATCAATTTTTTAATAATAAATTAAGATAGTTACTTTAGTTTTTGGCGTTAGTGTAAAGTACCGTTTTAACTTTACTTTACGGAACATATATTAGATGATCATTTACAATTTCATAATAATCAAGATTTAATAGACGCTTCATACATTTATCAAAAAGAGAAGAATCAATAGCGCCACATTTTTGAGATACAATATTAAAAATTGCATCTTTATGAACTTTAGTTGTTTTTATAGATTTAATGATATAAGATTCAATCATTGTACTTTTATCTTTAATATTTAAAGACTCTACTTTTTCTTCCACAGTTATATTTTCAGTTACTTTTTTAATTAATTCAACTTTAATTTCTTGTTTAGTAGCAAAAAAGGTTGCATTTAGTGTTAGTAAATGATCAGTCTTTGTAATAATATTATAATATTCAAATGTATTAATAATATCATCTACTATACTTTCATTAAATTTTGTTTTTAGTTCATCAATTGATATTGATTTATTTACATTATTAAACATAAATAGTGCATTTAGTAGAATCAAATTTGTGTTAATAATAGTATTATCAATTTGAATTTTACCATTTGATAGATATTCATTTATATTTATTTTCATTAAACCATTAAAGTTTCTATCAAACCATTTCATTGCAAAAGTATTATAAGCTATTAACTCAGGGCTATAAACACTAATATTATTATTCGCGTTTGATGTATCAATATATTTATTATCAAAATTAAATAGTGTTACAAGATCCTTATTAAAAATACTTCTGCTTTCATTTTCTACTTGAGTATTTTTGAGATCATCTGCAAACTTCTTTTGTTGTTCTACTAGTGTATCAATAACTGATAACTTTTTATTACAAAGAATATTAAGTCTATTAAATACTTCAAAATAATATTTGGTATTTTCCTTACTAAAATACTTTGGCATAATTAATTGAATGAATTCCTTAGATAACGAACCAAAATTAGTAAAATATTTAATAATATTTTCAATATGTGCCAACTTTTCATGTACACAATTATTTTTTACCATATTCATGTATGAGTTAATAAGAATCTTATCGATTTTATTAAGATCAATAATAGAGCGAAGGTTATTATGTAAGTTTTGTATTTTATTATCAACTTTATTTAAATCTTTGTTTGAATTAATTTGAATAATCATATTAAGAATATTAATTCTGAATATAGACTTTAGAATTTTTTCTTTTGGATTATTAATATTTAATGAATTACCAACTTTTACAAAATATGATTCCCAATTACAATCATCTACAATATCATATGAGTTATTTTTAAATTCTTGATATTGTTCAATAATATTCGTAATGAAATCATCATGTGAATTATTTATTACACAATTATTAATGTAATTCTTAATTAGTTCTTTTTTATTAAAATTTATTATTTTATTTATGTAAGGGAGATATTTTTGTTTAAAAATATATTGATGAACAGTTGAAAGAATATGATATTGTTGAATAGTTTGTTTTTCTAAATTATCAATAGTATAACACATTTTAATATGTTCGATAACTTTTTCAATAATATATACTGAATGAGTGTTATCTATTTTATCATTTAATAGTTGTTCTAAATTATACATTGGTTTTTCTTGAAGTATATGATTTACAATATCAATAATATTATTATCATCTTTGGAAAAATTATATTGAATAAATTTTTGAATTTGTTTAATTATAGACATATCAAGAACACATAAAAATAAACTCTCAAGGATACATGTTAATGTATTATATTTCTTCATAGTTATTTCAACATTTTTATCTCGCTCTACATTTAAAATTTGTTCTTCAAAGTTTTTAATAAGTTGATCTTTATCAATCTTATCGCGATTCATAAAAATATGCGGATAATAATAATTAATCATATTAGGTTTTTCAAAGCATTTTTTAATAATTTTATTGCAATTAACGTCATCAATATCGCTGACTTTAACTATATTATATATGTCTTTCATTGTATTTATAGTATCTAACTATAGTGATAATATATAAATAAATCAATTTTTTAAGTGTATTTTTTATATATAAAAAATATATAGTTTACATAATTTTAATAATACATTAAAAATATATTTGATAATATATATATATATATATGGACGGAACAACCAAAGTAATCATTGTCATTTTAGTAGTATTAGCAGCCTTCATTATAATGTGGTACATGAATAAACCAAAAACAGTATCAAAAACAGTATCAAAAAAAGTATCAAAAAAAGAAATAAAAAAACCATCTGAGATGCATCCATTTGTTGATCTTATAGATACTATTGAGCCTTCTATATTGCCTGGTGCAAAAGATGATTATAATGATATTATCTTAACATTATTTGAAGTTTTAAATAAACAAAAAGATGTATTAGATAATGAAAATATAGGTGAATATTCGAAAGAAATTTCAACTGTAATGACAGCTAAATTCAAAAAATTTAGTAAAAAATATACTAGAGAAGTAGCCAATAAATTAATAAAATATTTTGTAATGTCACATATCACCGCATTATTAGATAATTACTATACTGGTCCACCAATAAATTTAATGGTACCTCCAATTGAATTCTTAAAGATGAAAGCATTCCCATTTAAATATACATCTAAAACTAAGAAGAAAGTAGTAGATGCCAGTAAATTAGTACCATTTAAATATTTAGCATATAATATTCCAAAGGGTATTAGAAAAGAAATTGCAACTATATATGATAACATGGTTGATAGATATATGCAAGCAGTAAATGAATCAGTTTCTAAATTGAGAGAAGTAAATATGATTACAATTAAACAAGTAAATTTAGGACAACTTATGATAAAATATCAAAAAATGATGACATCTGATTTAGAAAAAATTAAAAAATTATATGGAGATAATGTAGCTAAAATAATGAAGAATATCTTAATGAAGAATGCTGTACCTTTATTAGATAGTTATTACACTGGACCTGGTATTAACTGGAGTAAAGTTGCACCTGGTATTAATAAGGATACAACTACAACATTATATATTAAATATCCTAATACCAATAGAAAAAATATCGTTGAAATTACTGAAACTGATAGTAAAACAAATACAACTAAATCTTTAACAAGTACCGATGAAGCTACACCATCAACTACATCATCCGATGCATCATCCGATGCATCATCAACTGCATCATCCGATGCATCATCAACTGCATCTTCTAAATCATAAGAAGATATTATAATTTGTATTTAAATATATATTATATCATTATGATATAATCTATAAATTTATAAAATAAATTTGTTAATAATAAAAAATATAATTACAAATAATAATCCTCTTATTAATAAATTTATATATTCATTAAATGGTAAAGCTTTTAAATATGAAATACTAGATAATAAACCATCTATTTGTGGAGATGAAAATATAAAAAATAATGCAAGTAATATACTTAAATTAATAAGTTCTTTATAGATAGAAATTTGTGTAAAACCCTCTTCTTTTTTTTCAACTACTGGTTTAACGACTGGTTTAACAACTGATTTAACTTTTTTATCAGATGATGATTCAGAAGAAGAAGATGATGATTCAGATGATGAAGATGATGTAGAATCTTCTTTTTTTGATTGAATTTGTCTTTGTTGTTGTAACATTTTTTGTTGCATTTGTTGTTGCATTTGTTGTTGCATTTGTTGTTGTTGTTGCATTTGTTGTTGCATTTGAGCTGCATTATTTTTATTTGGTGTAACACTTAAGCTTGCATCACTGCCAGACATATCAGTATTATCTTTTTTATTATTTCCCATTAATTGTTCAAAATCGTGTGATATATCATTTTCGCTTTTTTGCTGATTCATTTATATGAATTATTTAAATATATTATTTTTTAATACTAAACTCATTTTAAATTATATATACTTATTTTAAACTATATATTCTCATTTTAAACTATATATTTATCTTAAGACAATTTTAGAATATAAATTATCAAATACTATATATTTATTAGTATATTTATCATTGCTCTGGTAATCATAAAATTTTAATTCTTTTGGTACATTCATTTCTGAATCATCAAAGCAATATTTATCATAGATTGTTAGAATACAATTTATATATTCATTTAAAATTGAATCATATCTCTTTTCAGTTTCACTTTTTAATGCAACAAATATTCTATTATTCATATTTTCTAAATAAAATAAACTTAATTTATTATTATATTTTTCTTTAATTTTGTTTCCATTTGTGTCAAAAAATACATCCATTGAAAAATTTAATAAATCAGAACGCTTAAAATTTAATTCACTTAAAATAATATCTTTATATTCAATTGGATTTATAATTTTTAAATTATTATCAAATAAAAATTTACCAGTTTTATCACCATCAAAATATAATCCTTTAAAATAATAATTACTTAAAATTACATCAATTATTTCATCTATATTTGTATCTGTTTGAGTAATATAATCAATAGTATTTGCTTTTTCTTGAATATTAGTTGTTAATAATGAATTTGAAAATATAAATATATCACCTTTAATAATTTTACGTTTTGAATTAATTATAGTACCTAAAAAATTAAACGATTCTTTATGTAAATCTTTATCTATTGTATTTTCTTCTAAATAACACATTTGATAAATTTTTTTATTTGTTGTATAAATATCAATTGTATTTCCAATTCTTAATTGATTATCTAATTTTAACTGTTCAGATATTATACTAATAAATTCTTTATCATCTTTACAATTAATTTCTTCTAGATATTCTTTTAAAAAATCAACTAATTTAATCTTAGATTCATCTGTTAAATTTAAATTATTATCAAAAATTAATTCGTTAAATTTAAATACATCTTCATTTGTTTTTAATTTATAAAATTTCATAATATTTAATCTATTAATAATTATTTATATTAAAAATAAATTAAAACTTTATAAACTTAATTCCATATTTAACCATTATATCATAAATGCAATCGATATGAGTACTTTTATTTATTTTAATCTTTTTATTATTCTTATAATTTTCTCCATCAAAAAATATATCATTTAAATCAGTAATTTCATAAATAAAACAATCTTTTTGTAATTCTTTAAAACTATCTTTACTTAATTCAGTTAATGTTTTATTAACTGGGTCATATTTAAAACGTACTAATTTAAATATTTGTAATATTGCTAAAATATCATTATTATACAAAGATATGTTTTTTTTATTAATATATTTAATATGTTCTTGATCCGATGCATAATATAATTGTTTTGCATTTATTTTCTCTAAATTTGGTATATGATCTTTAAAAAACTTTAATATATCATCTATATTTTTTGAAATATATAGATTTTTAGTATATATTGTATTTAATTGTTCTCTTCTTTTTATTAAAAAATCTAAATTTAGATATTCTAATGGAAATTTTCCATTAATAATTTGATGTTTATATTCTTTAAGGTTATTTCTAATAATTTGTTTTGCATTTTCAATTAGATCTATTTCAATTATAAATTTATAATTGGTTGGAATATTAACATGTATTTTAGGAATACCTGTATTTATAACTGATGTTGTTAAACCAATTACTACTGTATTATTATTATTGGCAGATAATAATTTATTTAATTTTGATTGTAAATCACGCGCCCATTCATTATTAATATCTGATGCAATTTGTTTATTTTTATTTTTGTCATTTTTATATTTTTCATAATCATCATATAATTTAGCCAATTTTGAATCATTTGTAATTTTTTGCGTTAAATCATCAATATCAATAATATTATAATTTGGATCTATAGTTTTTATTTTTGTAATAAAATCATTTTTATATTCATTATTTAGTCCAACTATATGAATAATCTCTTTCATTATAATATATGCTTTAAAAATATATATATATTCTAACGGTTAAATTATAATAACTTTATTTTTAATTTTATTTATAATATAATATATGACTCAAATATGTATAAATAAAATGTGTTTTGAATTTTCTATTTATCATTTTATATTTTTATTCTTATTAGTTGTATTATGTAATTTAGTATTAAATTCTTTTAAATCTAATAAAAAAAAATTAACAGAAAATTTATGGAATATTAATTATGATATTCCTGAATTTGGTTTATATCCCGGACAACATCTTACAAGAAGTACAGTTCCATCAAAGAAATTAAAAGAATATGACGAATTAACTAAAGATTATGATAAATATGATTTTACAAAACCAAAAGTAACTAATACTCGTCCACCTAAAGATAAACCATTACAACCAAATGCTAAACAATCTAGATCTAATTTAGTACCGACATCAGGAAGAGAAGTTCCAAATACAAATTATCCAGATGTACCAGTTATTCAAATACCAAATAATGGATTAACTGATTATGATTTAATTAAACAACGTGACTTAGGTGTAATTGCAAATCCATTAGTTCCTCCTGAAAAGAGAACTGAACGACCTACAGTTGATATGACTTTACCATTATTAAGAAATAAATATATTGGATTACCAACTAGAGGTAGTTATGATACATATCAGAATGTAGGATATTTAACAGATGAATCTAATCCTGATAATGTTTTAAAATTATTTGGACGCCAAAAATGGCCAGGTTCAACACAATATGAATATTATGCAATTAAATCTACAGCAGTAGATCAATTTAAAGTACCTATGTATGATATTAAAAAACAATTATTTGATGGAGATACTGTTAAATTAACTAAAGTGTTTGCAGGAAATTATAAATTTATGGAATTCAAACAAGAAGAACTTATTTAAGTATATCATTTATAGTGTATTTTTGGGTATAATTTATTTAAATTTAATTGATTATAAAAATGTGGAATATATGGAGACCTATATAAGATTATTTGTTTGATCTTTAGAGATAGAGCATATAAAAAAATATATTGCATATATAAATTATAAAATATATTTTATAATTTATGAGTCAACAAAAATGTAATAGCAATATATGTCCTTTTGTGTGTAATATAAATGTATCATATAATAATAGTAATTATTGTTGTCTAGGTTGTATGAATTTTAAAAAATGTTCATCTTTTTGTCAAAAAAATATATACCAACGATTTTTAATATATAAAGGAAGTGGTGGACTTTTTCATAATCTAAACGGATTAATAACTGCTATAAATATATGCAAAAAACAAAAAAGAACATTAATTATTGATATGGGTATGCATTCTGCATTTAAAATACCATTTTCTGAAATATTTTTAATTCGTAATTTAACTATACCATATTTAGAGCCAAATGATTTAGACATTAAAAATATATTATATAAAGATAAATCATTGAATGATATATTTAATAATCCAATAAAATTTGATAGAATAAATAATAAAGAAACATATACAATATTTAATGAAGTAATATCTAATCTAGATAAAAATAATAATGAAAATATAGTTATTTTTACTACATCACATGATTCAAGAAAAACATATAATATACAAATTAATAATGATATAATTAATTTGCTTAATAAAGAGGAAATAATTAATAAAAAATATATATCAATACATTTTCGTAATACAGATAAAAAAAATGATATAAATAAATTTATATTATGTATTAAAAAATTAATAAAAGAAACAAATATAAATATATTATATCTTGCAAGTGATTATAATGAAGCTTATGATATAATTTTAGATAGTATACCAACATTAAAAATAATTAGAAAAACAATACCAAAGAAAAATATAATAAATTTACATTATAGTTCTAAAAATAAATTTCAAGAGATATATGAATGTATTAGAGACGTGTATTATATATGTAAATCTACTTATTTTATACCATCAATAAATTCAAATTTAAGTGAAACAATAATAAATAGAATAATTAAAAATAAAAATCATAATTTTATGTTTAAAGATTTAGTATCAAATACAAAAATTGTAATACCATAATTCATTGTGTAATATCCTTTAATATTATAAATTTTGAAATTGTATTTGTTTCTTTTATTTCATATACTGTTCTATATCCATGATTTTCTAAAAATCTTAAAGATATTGCTAATATAATATCTAAATTAAATCTTTCGCCTATTTTAAATTTTGTATTAATACTAATTTGATTTATAATTTCAAAATCTTGATCATAATTATCTAAAGAATATAATAATAATTGTCTTATTCTGTAACTTTTATTTTTTACTCTTTCAAAGCTCCAACTCCATTCCCAAAAATTAGTAGAATTATCAAATCTTCCTAAAACAGAATAATTAAAAGGATCTTTATTAATATATACTTTACTTTCTTTTAAATCACCATTATCATCGTCAAATTTAATAGAAGTAATTTTTGGATAAGATTGATTAAAAATAAATCTATTTTTATCGTATAATATTAAACTTTTTTTGATTTCTTCCATAATATATATTATATAATATATATTAAAGATTATCTTCTAGCAAAATTTATCTTTTTATAATTCTATTTAATTTATTTACAGTTTGAATAGGATTAGCACTTGTTCTACTATTATTTCTTTTTGCTAATATAGATTGAATAGATAATATTGAACTAGTTCCATATTCTTTTTTCTTTATGGTATCTACTATTTCATATATAGGCGGAAATCCCCCTAAACTAAATTTATTATTTTCATTCATATATTTATCTATATAAAAATAATAATTAAAATTAATAATTATTTTTAACTTCATGTTTCATTTATAAAAAATTACACTAAAATTACTGATTAAATTTTTCATTGCAAATTCAAATTTAATATTTATATTATCTTTCTTTTCTTTATATTTTTCAATGATCTTATCATTACCAATATTATATTTTTGTTGATATTTAACATCTTCGTCATATATTGCAATTATATTTTCATAATCATTATATATTACAATTGGAATATTTAATATTTTATTTATAATTAATAATTCAATCATATATTCATCTGATAATTGTAAATTTTTAATTAATTTCTCTTTATAATCTAATATATCTTTTTTAACATTTATGTTTAAAGAATTAAAATATTCAATTAGTTCTAATCTATTAGATTCTCTTCTTAAATAATCTATTAATATTGATTTAATATAATTCATAATATTAGTTTGTAAATTAGAATAATATCCCAAGTTTCTGATATCATTATCAAATAATTTATTTTCTAACCAATAAAAGTTATTAGAAATTGCTCTATATATTCCATCATTAAAATCAACTAATTGAATTATCTTATCTTTAAATTCTTCTGCTGGATGTTCGATTATATTATCTTCAAGTTTCTTGAATCTTTTTTTCCCTAATATTGGAACATTATCTTCTCCATAGATTTCTGATAATATTTTATCAACATTCACACTATTACTTTTAATAATCTTTTGTTTATTTCTATTAGTAAAATTATAATAATCATTTACATCACTAATTGTATATTTATCTTTGTTAATTAATTCAAAATATTTGAATTCATCTGCTAATATCTCATCTGTTAACTTATTAACATATACTATAATATAATCTTTGGTTAATCCCATTTTACATTCATTTCCCTTAAATACACACATTTTATTTGTACTACATTTTTTCTCATCATTCATTACTTCGCATGTTTCAATAATATTTTTACTTGAATAATTATGTAAATCAGGTATTTTCTTTATTGTATGAATTAACTCACCACCCAATTGTCTATTTCCACCTAAAAATATATTTGGACCCATACTTGGCCCTCCACCAGATTGTCTATTTCCACCTAAAAATATATTTGGACCCATACTTGGCCCACCTCCATACATATTTTCATCATTATTACCCACGTCATCATTTCGATCATCATTATTTGGTTCATCTTCATTTATATTTTTTAATTTATTTAATATTTTAATTAAATCTTTATTAACTAATCTAAAAAATAATTTTTTAATACCATAACTTTTATCTTCATAATTTTTTTTAGAATAGTATAAAGTATTTAATTTATTTAATATTTCATCATCTTGAATTATAAAATTACTTAATTCTAATTTAAATTGTTTATAACCATCATTTTTATATGTATCAACATTAACATCCATTATACCTTTAGTATTATTTTCATCTAAACCATCTTTTAATAATTTATCAATTTCATCATATTGTGATCTTCTTTCAATTCCAAAATCTTTTAATCCCATTTTTTTACTTAATTTTTGTATTTCTTCTTTTGACATATTAATTTTTTTAATTGGAATATTAATGTGTCTACTATACATTAATCCATCAATATCGTATTTATCATTATTTTTTTCATTATAGAATAAACCAACTGGATATACTTTTAATATTTTATATATATCATCAATAGTATCATCAATATTTTTAATATATTTTTCAATATCAGTATCATAATAAATATCTAAGTTTGGTAATGAACCACTAATTGCACATGGTATTAAAATATTACTTTTTGAAATTAGATATTTACATCTAAATTTAGAATCTAATATTTGAGCATGGATATTACTTTTATTATTATTATATAAATTTTTTGCAGTCAATGATAAATCTTTATCAATTAAATCTGAACAATTTTGACGAGAATAATCAATAATTGTTTGTATAATTGAATGTGATGATTGAAACTTTTTAATTATCTGTATAACTACATCTTTAGATCCTTTTTTAAGAAAATGAATTGGATAATATTGATTTCTATCTTTAATAAGTATAATCGAATCTCTATCTTTATAATAAATATTACTTTCTATATTTTTACATATTAAAACATAATCATCCTTCTCAATTTTCTTATCATCTTTAATTACAAATTTTTCTTCTCTCATAAATATAAAAATATTTAAACCATTTTTTAATAATACATCTTCGGTGCATATTAAATCATCTAATAATTCATAATCTAAAGCTGTATTAATTTTAATAAAATCAATAAATTCGGAAACTGAATTAAATTGACTTCTAATATCTCCAGAATTTAAACTACTAAATAGTTTTAATTTTTTATCCATTTCAAGAGCTTTAATTAATTTATTTTTTAATTCGTCTATTGATATATCTAAACATATTGCAATTGCTTGTAAATATGGAATATCTTGAATAATACCATGTTTAAAATAATATCCAGTATCAGATGATACTAAATAATTATTTTTAATAATTTTTGTATTTTTATTAATTATATTAAAAAATATATCTAAATATTTAGGTAAAAATGAATATCTACCATTTTGTAATTTATTAGTATCTTGAAGAATATAAACTTTATCAGTAATGACTTTTTCTTTATCTTCATCTTGATTTAATTGACCTTGACCAATACATTTTTGATTAAATATTTTTTTAGCCTTATTATTTGAATCAAATGGATCTTTAATGAAACAACATGGCATACATAAACCACTAGGATTATTAGATTTGGTTAAAAATCCAACATACATATATTTACCATTATCAGTTGGATCACATGTAAAATATAATTCATCTTCACCTTTAGATGATCCAACTTTTGCAGCTCTTAATATAATTTCTTTATTTTTTCCACCATTTTTAACAACTACTTTTTTTTCATATATTCCAGTTTTATCATTTAATTTATAACCAGTTTTTATTAATTCAGATATTGTTTTATTAGTGTTAACATTTGGTCTTCTTTTAACTTTACCAGAATTTTGACATGATCTAGTCCATTGACTTTGACCTTTTTCTGGTTTAAATCCTAATCTTTCTTTATCTAATTTGGTAATTTCTTTAACTTTAGATACAGTTTTATCTTCAGTTTCAATAATTTCTTCAACTTTATTTCTTCTTTTTGCAATATTATTTAATCCTTTTAAAATATCAAGTAAATATTTCTTTTCTGGATTCTTTTTAAGATATAAATCTTCATATAAATATAACATAATTGAAATAAATTGACATATATTATCTAGTTGTTGTTTATTACGTGATCCAGAAATGCGTAATTTATAATTTTCTTTACTTTTTCCTTGTAAGTTTACATCAATACCTGGAGCTTTGTATCTTGGAATATTATCAAATTTACGCAATACTCTACCAGCTTTTTTAAGATAAGGAAACTTATCTCTAATTTCTTTAATTTTTTGTTCAGAAACTTTATCAGTTAAATTAAAAGAATTACTAATTTCTTTAATCATTTTTTTTTCATCAAATTCAAAATTTCTTAAAAAGTATAAAATTCTTTTTTCAATACTTCTTTCACTTTCATAATTACTTACTCTTTTATAACGAAGATACGTTCCATATTTACCAAAATCTTCATCTGATTCTATTTTATCTTTAGCTTGTCTCTTTCTTGGATTAATAACTACTGCAACATATGGATAAAATAATCTTGCAAAATCATCTAAATCATTATGATTAATTACCCCTTTAGTTTCAATTTGTTGGATAGTATTAATAAATGCAAATTTGAAATCTTTATCATTTGGAATATATAATTGTAATCTACTATTTTCATCATTTATTTTTTTTACTAAATCTTTTACAAATTGATATGTTCCTTTAATATCATCAAATGTAGCATTGTCATCTTCTTTAAATTGTATTTTATATTCAACTCTACCACTATCATTCATATTTACTGAAATATATTTATTAGATGATGAATTTTTTAAATTTACTTTAATTTTAAATGAAATACCATATGGCGCTGTTTCAAACCATTTACTTAATATTGAACCCTTATCTTGTTCTGGATTGGCTGAATTAAATTTGTATACTAAATTACCATCACCTTGTTGATATTGAATAAAAGGATAATCTCCGTTAACTATAAAATTATCAAAAATTCTATATAAATCTATTTTAATATCTGATTTTTTAATATTAATATTATCAATATTAATTGTTTTATTATTATATTTTGTCATAAATAAATTAATATGAGTAACTACTTGTGTAATATGATTTGTTTTTAAATATGGATTATATAATTCTGGTTTTAATTTAACTTCTTCAATAATTCTAGTAATAGTATTTTCCATACGATTATCATTATTAATATTATTATATGTTTTGATAATCATTTCAGCTTCTTCTTTTTTAGAATCATTTAAGTAATCAATAATATTTTTGAATTCATCAGATGAAATACTTAAATAATAAATTCTAATGTAAACATCAAATAAATTTTTTAAACTTTCATTATCGGTTGAATAATTTTTACCCAATTCATTATAAATATCTGTCATAAATATTTCATTATTAGTATAAAAATCATTGTAATCATCTAATATATTATATTGATCATTTTCTACTCTAATATTTGAACCATATTTTTTAATATTATCTCTTAGTAATTTTAAATTATTTCTTAATGATTCATATACTTTTAGATTATCATTTGGTTCAACATCTATTTGTAATAATTCATTGCGGCGAACCCATTTTTGACCCAACATAATTTTATCATATTTTACAACTACTTTATTTTCTATCAATTCATTATAGTAATATTCAGACCATAAATAGATTCTCGATGGAATTAATAATTCTGAATTTTTATCAAAAATTTTATTTTTTTTAATTGAACAGGTAATCTTGTATTTAATATTTTTTACTGTATCGTTTTTATAAATATAATTATTAAAAATATAATTTTTATTATAAACATTTTTTAAACTATCATCATAATTTAGATTATCTTTGGAGTTATCAAAACTAATTAAATCATTTAATTTTTCCAATTTATCAAAATCTTTATCCTGTTCTAAAATTTTCTCAATTAAATTTGTTGTATTTTTAGTATCTTTATCGTTTTCAATAACTAGATCTAATTTGTCTTCTTCCGTATAAATATTTTCTAATTCTTCGATTGACATTTCTTCAACAAATTCTTCTTCTTTTTCTGGTTGATTAATTTGATCAATTATATTTTCATTATCAGAATCATCTGAGTCATCACTTTCCTCATTTTCTTCAGAACTTGTTCCACCAACTATTTCATTATTACCAAGTTTTAAAAATTCGTCAAATGATTTATTTAAATAATCTTTCATTTTTTTATCATTATTAATTTTTATATCAATTTTACTACCACCTAATTGTTTATTAATACTTGTTCTATAATCAAATGTATCTTCTTCTTTTATTGTCTTTATAAATTTGTTCATTCTATCTCTTCTAACTAATGAAGCATAGTTAAATGATGTTTTACCACTAATCTTATAATCTTTTATATGTATATTATACCATTCCTTACCTAATTTATCATTGATTTCATCTGATTTTTGTTTTGATTTGCGAATATTATCAAATGTAAAATCTACATGATGATGTATAAAGAAAAAATTATACCATTTATTACCATATTTTTTTTCTAATTCAATTAATTCTTTATCATTTAAATTTATTAAGGTATCAAAAAGATTTAAATCTTTAAATTTTTTAATAATTTTTTGAATAGTAGAATCAACTAAATTACCCAAAAAAATATAAATATGATATTGATTTTTTTTATTATTATTTTTAACTTTATATATTATTTTAATAGGATCTTCCATAATATAATATATATTTAAAAAAATTAAATTTAATAAATTTATTAACCTTAAATTTATTAACCTAATATATTTGTAGTTAGAGTCATACCACAATATTCAACTGGATTTGCAGCGTAATCACGATAACTATATAATCCCATATCTAATGCTTTTCTTAATAAAAATAAATTGAGTTTTGCAAATAATCGAGTATGTCCAGTTTCTGGACAACCAATATGAGCAATTTCATGAACTGCAACATACATTAATTCATTTATATCATGAATTTGTTCATTTGATTTAGATCTAACACAGAATACTAATTCTTCTCCTTTATTAACACTATATGATGTTAAATCATTACCACCTTCATTTTCTCTAACTTTAACATGATCTATTTTATTATAAATTTGATTAATAGATGATTTATATTTGAGTAATTCTCTATCTTTGGTATTTTCAGCTTTATTTTTTAATTCTGAGATTAAATATTTTAGATTACTCATTAATGTTGCTAATAAATTTGCAGTCTCAGTTTTATCATTTAAATCTCTAACTAAATATTTTCTTCTATTAAATGCTTGTACTAAAGTCATTTTCTCAACGTTTGGTTTTGAACGATTAAAATGAATAACAAAGATTAAAATAATTAAAACTAATATTATAATTTTCTTCTCCATAAAATAATTTATATTTAATTTTATTTCTATTATAATTTATATAATATGGGAAATAGTCAATCAAATTCTATAAATGACAATGTTAAAAAGATTATTGAAGAAAGTACAACATCATCATCTGATGTAAAAAGTTCTCCTGTAAAAGTTAATACAGACGATAGAAAAAAAGGTAATTTTGTAAGAACTGAAACAGAAGTAGTTCCAGTTGTACAAGTAAAAGCAGATGATGTAACATCATCTGCAGCTGTACCCAAAAATGTAGCTTTATCTGCTACATCACCTGAAGTTCGTACAGATGTAAAGATGACATCTACATCATCTGCAGCTGTACCCAACGATGTAGCTTTATCTGCTACATCAGTAGGTAAACATGATGCAAATAACAAAATTAGAATTGATCTAAGTCCAGATTGCTTTAAAACACCTGAATCATCACCTAAAATTAAAGTAAATGGATACTCATATGCTGCTGAAGTTTCTGATATTAAGAATGTTGCATCTCCTGTAGCACCTACTGCACCAGTTGTAGTACCTAGTGCACCAGTCGTAGTACCTAGTGCACCAGTTGTATCAACTTTTAAAGGTGGAAATAATTTAATTGAATTAGACTCTAATATATTTCAAACATCTGAAATGTCTGGAGGTGAAAATGAACCTAAAAAATCAACTGAATTTAATCCTGAAAGTTTTTTCAGTAGTATGCAAGATGGCGGTATGTTAGGTGAAAGAAAAAAAAATAAAGAATATAAAAAAAGTAAAATCGAAAGATACTTAAGTTCTGATAATGATGAAGAAGATGGTTTTGATTTTGGTGAAGCAACTGAAGGATTAGATATAGATGAAAATGAAGATACTGAAGATATCAAAACTAAAGTTAAAGTATTAAGATCAATGGTATCCAGATCTAAAGGAAAAAAAGGAAAGAAAGGAAGTAAAAAAGCAAAAAGAGTAACTGAACAAAGTGGTGGCAGCTCAGAAAACAGTGTTTCTGAATATTTAAATTCTACATCTTCTATCAGCACATCTGATGTAAGATTAATTTCTATGAACAAAATGAGAAAACATTAAACTGTAAATAATAAATAAATTATTTTAATATATTAATAATAAATTAAAATTTAATTTGCAATTCTATAACTACCTTTAGAATCATCTGATTCATTGTCAGAATCTTTTGTTTCAGAGCATACATTTTCATCTTCATATACTACCTTCTTAGTTTTAAAATATGATCCTAAATTTGTTTGTTTCATTCCTATTTTAGTAAATACTTGATTTTTAATAGCTTCATTAAACATATCTTCTGGATCTTTCATTACAATTTCTAAAAATTGTACCGTTGGATTCATAATTTGATTTGTTAAATAGAATTTATAATCAACTCTAAGTTTATTTTTTTCAATATAATCTGGATGTTCTATTTTATCTCCTTGTAATATCCGATCTTCTTTACCTTGGGATTTTTTCTTACTTTTAATACTATTTTCATCTATTTCTACTGCTACATATGGAATTCTTTCATTTGTGGCTGGTTCATTTCCTGGATCACGTTCTGCCATTCTTTGACATAAAGTTACATGTGCAATACCACATTGTACTTCTTTCCAATTCCAAGGACCAGAACATTCACATTTATTTCCAGTGCTAGTACATTCTCCTCCTCGAGGATGTTTACCATCTAATCGCTTGCCTTTATATTTTCCTTTAAGTGTCTTAGATGTTACAAAATAACGAATAGGAAATTTACCTTCAATAATTTCATAGATTGATCTACGAATGAAATTAATACCCGCTTGTTTATCTAAATCAATCATCCATTTTTTAAGTAATCCGCCAACTACTTTTTTAACAATAGGTGCATTATCGCGTCTCTTAAGTACGAGACCCATAGATGCTACCTTATATTTTTTATCATCTTCTTCATACTTTTTACCAATATATCTTTTCTTACTTACAATAATCCAAGGACAAAATACTTTTTCATAAGATAATTCTTGGGGATATTGTTGTCTAGCTTGTACAAGTTTTGATGTTAATTGACCTAAGATAATTGCAGGCATAATTGTTTGAGGGCCTGATACAGGATCTCCAGTTATTTTATCATGAAAGTTTGGTCGATTGAATACAGAATCAGTATCACCATATAATGTTTGAGGTTTGAAAGTATACTTATCCATTACTTCAATAGTTTTTTCAATAACCCAATCTCTATCTTTCATATTTGGTTTACCTGTTTTATCTTTCAATTCTTTATTAAATATCTCATTTAATTTTTCAGGTTTATCCTTATTTTCATATACCTGTTTCATAATCTTTAATAGATGATTTTCTACGAAATCACGAGCAAGTTCTAATTGTTTTCTACCTACAGCTGTTGTTGATGCTGCAAGTTCTAACATAAAAATTGGACTTGTTTTAGCACCAAGTTGTCCATATAGAGAGTTAGCAGTTACTTTAAGAGCAAGTTGCTTACCATCTAAGATACTTTGAACGAATGGATCAGTTTCAGTTTCAATTAATTTACGAGTTGCTTTTCTTTCTCCAAGTAAATTCATTAAGATCTGTGGAAGGATACCAAATGTTTTAGAATCATAATTTGGATCTATCTTTTTAGCAAAAGTACAAGTAGTTGTACTTCCATCATTATTTTTAAATGTTACATCTTTATATTCATAATCTGGTAAATTTCTATACTTTGGATCGGTTACAAGAGTTTCGTGTGAAATATTTGTAGCAATCATTGAACTTGGATATAGTGATGAATAATCATTTACCCATACACTTTCCTCATAAAAACCAACGGTTGGTTCAAATACAATAGCACCTTCATATCCAACTGCATCTTCATCTACTGGTGCACCATAAGCTACTTTTAAGACAGGCATAACATAATTAAGCATTCGACTGAATTTAGCAACTAAACTAAAAATCTTTACACCTTGTCCTCTTAAAAAGATATAAGATAATGGAACAGAGCATACATTTGCCATAGCCATGTTATTAGTTAATACTTGTAATTTATTAAGTAATTTTAGAACTAGTACACAATCTTGAATACAATATTCTGCAACTTCTTTTCTATCTGCAGAAGTTCTTTTAAACTTAGTAAAAATTTGTTCAGGTTCAATATCATCTTTTACTAGAGATGTCTTATATTTTTTACATTTATCTTTTAAATTCAATAAATCACTATATTCATCATAGTGTTTATGAATTGTAATATACTTTTCAGTATAATTAATATCTAAGATCTTAAGTTTATCAGTAATATGTTCAGGCCCTTCAATTTCATCATGTTCGATTATCTCAATATAATTACCTAAAATAAATTCTTTTGGATTTTTAATATAGATTTTATTACCATCAAATTTAACAATATCTTGATTAATAAAGTGTTCTGCTACTCTATCTAATTTATAAGAATCTAATTTATGATCTCTTTGTGCAACCTTAAGCAAATCAATTTGAACTCTGCCTTTCATTTCAAAGAATTTTAAAACATTATCACCTAATGCAGAACTAGATAAGTTTTTAGTAAGAAATTTAGATGGTTTATCTTCTAGACCTAAATATCTATTTAATTGACAATATTCTGCTTCAATATCTAATAGTTTGATTCTTTCATATACATAGTTCCAATCAAAACCAAGAATATTATAACCAGTTAATATATCTGGATCTTCATCACGAATTAGATCTTTAAATCCAATTAATAATTCAGCTTCTGTTTTATAAGCTCTTACAACAGTATCTGGAATAGGATCACATGTATCTAATGATAACATAACCTTTAAATAAGGTTCTGGTTCACCATATTTTTGAAATACACAACCAACTTGAATAATTGGATTTCTAATATCGTCTGGAGTTGGAAAACTTCCATCATGAGAATAACATTCAATATCCCATGATAGAATTCTTAATTTACTACCAGTTTTAATATCATGTCTTTCTAAATCAGAATAGTCTGCAATTGCATAAATATCAGTATATTCTTTATCTTCAGTTTCATAATTATGAACTTTAATCCAACCACAAGTATCAGTATTAATAATATGATTAAAACGAATATATGGTTCAATATTTGATTCATAAATAGGAAATCTTTTTCTTCCTTTATAAGGAATACCAGATGGACAAGGAATGTCTTCATTAAATATCTTCTCAAGCGCTTTAAATGTATATGTATCATCAAAGAAAAAAACTATAAATGGAAATAATTTACCAGCAGTAAATCCTCTCATTTTATGTTTTTTTACTACTTTATAGATAACTTGTTTTTTGAATCCTTCATCTTCATTATAATCATCATCTCTCAAAATAGTAGCATTTGTTTTTTTATTACTTAAATGACTATTTAGTAATGTAATAAAAGCTTCGGTCTCTTTATTTTTCCAGTCTTCTGGAATTTCTACAAAAAAATATGGCCTAAAATGTTCTACTTTTAATATAACTGATTTTTCATCAATTGTTCTACCATATAAGTTAATAAAATATTTGGTTGGATGTATAATCCGAGGTTTCTTTGTTTTATAATCAATCTGTTCAGTTTCGACATCAATACGTTCATTGTATTCTTGCCAGTCAATAATTTGAAAGATTAAATCTTTACTCATTTTATATAATCTATACTTTCTTTTTTATATAAGAATTATAAATCAATTTTTTATTCTAAATATGATATATAAATAAATAAATAAATACAAAATACATATTATGATATCTATTTTAACTGCTTACAGCATTGAAGTGTAGGTTCGTCAAATCTTATATATCTTGGATATCTATTTTTAATTCTATTATAAAGATCTTTCATATCAATTCCTAAAAATTTATTAGTATAAGGATTTTTATCACCAAGATCTGGTTCAGGAAATATCTTTGGTCTAGGTTTCCAATTATTAGGAATATGAGGTTTAGTATGACCAAATACTTGTGAATCTGTTACGATAAGATATTTATTTCCTTTTCCCTCTGCTGCACATGAACACTGATTATTTTCATTCATTACTACAATATATACTCGAGTATCATCTTTATATATTTTATAAGTATCAGATATAGAAAAAATATTTAATGGACGTAGCCATTGATATTTTTTGCAAATTGGATTCCATATATTAATCATTGGTGTTGTAAACATTTTATATTAATTGAAATTAAATATAGTTATATATATATAAATTCATTTTTTTTATTAATAATTATATGTACCAATATACATTAATAGAATTAGTAATTCATAAATTAAAATTAGATGATAAATTAGAAGATATTAGTGATCTATCTACAATCAAAATACATGAAAATAATGAAATATTTATAAATATATTAAAATCATATCAAAATCCTACAAGAGAAGAAAAATATATAATTGATATATTTGCTTCTAATGAAATACAAAAAATGAATTATTTATCTGATAATTATAAGTATAATTTATTTTTTGATATACATTTAATAATATGTAATCCATATTCAATAGATACTCGTATATTTGAAATTATGTATATAGAACGTGACTTAATAAATAAAATATCAGATGTATTAATCAATAAATATAAAAAAATAATAAATTCAAAAGAATTATATAAGTTTTACAATAAATATTTAATAGAAAAATTTTATAATATATTAGACTTTAAACAATTATCCAAAGAAGAATATTATAAGATATCAAATTTAGATATTAATGAAAAAAATATTAAATGGGCAAAATATGAAGAAATTAATACTATATTTAATAATAATTGTAAAAAATTTAAAGTCTTTTTAAAAAAAGTAATATTATTTTATAGCAAATTTGATAATAAAGTAATTGGATGCTATAATGTAGATCGTAATATATATAAAAAAATATTAGAATCGCATGTTGGATTAAATATTAATATTAATAAATTAGAAAAATGGGCATTAAATGAAATTAACATTTTAAATAATAAAATGAAGTATTATATTAAAAAAATAAATCCCAATATCTTGGATGAAACATATGCCAGAAATATGTTAGAAAAAATAAATAAATCACAAAAATATAAATCAAAAAAAGAATATTTGGAATACTATAAAGAAAAAATAAAAAAATATAAAAACATATTTATAAATAAATATAATTTTATACTATACGAAGATTCTAACTTAGTTAATTTTGATAATTCTGATATGGGTGGTGGATATTATAGTGAAAATAATTTTTATTTAAATGAATCAAATTGGAAAGAAAAATATAAGTATACAGCTGAAAGTCTAGTATTACACGAAGATATACCAGGTCATCATTTACAAGTTCATACATCTAATTTTGTTGAGCAAAATAATAGTTTATTATATGCATATTTTCCAAGTATATTAAATGGTTTTGTAGAAGGATGGGGATTATTTTCTGAAAAACTAGGAGTTGATCAAACATATTGGGATAAAATTGGACAAATTGAATATGAAATATTTAGAACATTGCGTATTATTGTAGATATTAGAATACATTATAGAGGATATGAACCTGATAAAATATATGAATATATGCAGAATTATTTATCTTTTGGAAAAACTGAAATAATGACTGAAATTTATCGTTATGTATGTCGACCTGGACAAGCTGTTTCATATAAGATTGGTAGTCATGTATTCAGTAAGATATTAGAAAAAAATAATATTAAAAAATATCTTGATCCAAAAGCAATTCAAATTTATAAAAAAATAATAAATGATGGACCTAAACCATTAAAATTCTTATTGGAAGACTATTCTATTAGTGAATCAGAATTATTTAATTGATCTTTATATTTTATTATGTATAGCATTATTGCTTGTAAAATTATTCCAAGTATCATCCGAACTATTAACTAAATTTAAAAACACAATTAAAAGTTTATTTTTAATTTCAAATTGTGAAAGCAATCCATCAACAAAACCATCAAAATGTCCTCTAATATTATTAAAATCTTTTGTTGCATCTTTTAAATGATATTTTTTTAAAATTTCTGTACCACCCGGATGAGTATTATACTCAGTTAAATCAAACCAATGATCTTCTATTTTTACATAAATTTTATTTTCAATTGGAAACATTATATTTAATATATTATGTTTATAAATTAATTTTATCCAATAGTTTCTTCTTCTAATTTATATATTAGCATATATGCATTTGGAGAAATTGGAATGTCTTTACAATTAATTTCATTAACACGATCGTCGTTAAAATTATACCATTTATTATTATTTTTGGAGAAAGATGTAAAATGTCCACCTTCATATCTTCCGATATGATTAATACCACCTACAAGTCTATATATAGTATTATTATCTGAACTTTTAATCATTTGTTGTTTAATATTAATCTTTTCATCGTATCCAACAAGATTACCAACTTTAAAAATATTTACATTACCATTATGGACAATATGTTGAAATCTCTTAAGATGTAAGATTAAATATTTTGGACTTTTATAAATCTTAGTTTGTTGTAATGCTTTAACTTTTTGTTCACATCCTTCACATTCCCACATATTTTGTTCATCTTGTTGTTCAGCCTTAAAAAAATTATCAATTAGATCAGATAGTCTAAAAACGTTTTTATTTTTAATTTCATTAATACAAAATTTGGTAATAAGTTCTTTATCACTTGTTTTATCTTTAAATTCTTCTACTTTTTCTTCAAACATTTTTTTGAAAAGAGTCGATTCTTTAATTTTTTCATCATCTAGCTCTGGAAATGAAAGAGATAACATAAAAATATTATCAAAGTTAAATTTCATATGATTGCAATTTGGGCACTTGGTTAAATTACAAACAATTGATTGAAACATATCAGCAATTTCAGAATAATTTTTAGAAAGTGTTGTATAATATTTTAATGCAAAATATTCTAATGCTTTATCACTATTTCCATCAATTATTTTTAGTATATTTTTATCTTTTGTTTCATTCATATAGTACGAATCACATGTTTTAAAGAATTCTTTTAATTCATCTTTAATATCCATATTTAAGTCAATAGATTGTGCAATTTCTTCATGCAAGTTATCAAGTAAAAATTGCATTGCTTCATGACTATCTTGTTGTTCATATCCTAGAAATAACTTTTGTTTTTCAACAAATTTATTTCTAAAGCTTTTTGGTGTTAGATCTTTGGATTTAGTTTTCCAAAGATGCATAATAATCTGATAAGCACGATAAAATAGAGATTCATCTAGTTCAGGTTTGAGGGAACTGACAAAATTACCATCAAAGAGATATTTGCGGAAATCATCCAAGTTACTTAATACTTGAATAACTGAATTCAAATAACATGTATTACCCATATTATTTAATCCAACAATTCCTTTCTTTATTTCTTCTTCATTATCAGATTTTTCATCATCTTCGCTTTCTTGTTCACTTTCTTGTTCATTTTCTTGTTCACTTTCTTTTACACTTTCATGTGTATTATTAATATCATATTTCATTATTTTATTTTCTAAATTAGGCATAATTTCATTTATCGAATTATCCGAATCCTTGGATACATTATTAATATTTAGGTTAAGATCTGACATATTATTATATATAATCATATATTTATATATAATATAAGTAAATATCAATTTTTTACAAAAATTTATTGCAATATTTCTATACTAATTACTAAGATTTTATTTAATACAACCATTTTAAAATCATAAAATTTTAAATTTGTTAAATCATAATTATATGGTAATTTTAAAACTAGTAATTTACATAATTTATTTTGTATAATATCATCACATATTTCTTCTAATTTTTTATTTCCAATTTTAATTTTTATACTTTTTTTTGTTTTATATTCGGGACCACCCCACGGTGGATCAATATATATTACATCTTGTTTTAATTTATGATATATATTTAAATAATCATCATTATAATATTCAATATTACTAACATTAAAAAGATTCATATTGTGTTTTAAATATTCAAATCTTAATTTATCCATTTCAATTGCATTAACACTTTTAAAAGTGTTTGCAAATGTTAAAGTATCGCCTCCTATACATGACATTGCATCAGTAATAACAATATCTGTTGTATTCATATATTTTGAAATTAAATTAGTAATTATTTTAGATTTATCTGGTAAACTAATTGAATATTTGCCGACTTCGTCTATTAATATTTTATCATTATTAGATGGAAAAAAACTCATTTATCCTATGTTTTATTTATATTTAATTTCTTATATACTATATGAATGAATTATTAATAAAAATATTTCATGATTTAATAAAAGTTAATGAGTATTTAAGTAAGACATCAAACGATAATAAATTTAAAATTCAAAATGATTTTAGAATTAGATCATTAAAGACGGGATTACGTACAATTAGGAATTTTCAAACAGAAATAAAAGACATAAATCAACTAAAAGGAATTACTGGTATTGGAAAAGGAATTCAAGATAGAGTTGATGAAATATTAAAAACTAAAAAATTAAAAGAATTAGATGAATTGTGTAAAGATATTGATTGTTTAAATTTAAATAAAAAGGATATTAAAGAAGAATTATTAAATATTGTTGGTGTCGGCGAAGCTTTAGTTAAAAAATTACTCAATGAATATAAGATTAAAGAGGTTAAAGATTTTATTGAATTAGTAAAAACTAATAAATTAAAAGTTTCTAAAACAGTTGAATTAGGAGTTAAATATTATAATAAATTAAAATTTAATATTCCAAGACAAGAAATAACTAAAACATTAGATTTTCTTGAAAAAAATATTTATTCAATTGATTCATATTTTATAATACAAATATGTGGTTCATATAGACGTCAAAAATTAACAAGTAATGATATTGATGTATTAATAACAACTCCAACTTTATTAACTGAAAATTTAAAAGAAGAAGAAAAAATTATTCAACAAATTGTACAAAAATTACATCAAGTTAATTTTTTAGTTGATGATATTACACTAGATGCAACTAATAAATATATGGGATTTTGTAAATATGATAAAAATCCAGTAAGAAGAATTGACATTCGTTTCATACCATTTTTATCATGGTATCCTGCTTTATTATATTTTACTGGATCAAAAGATTTTAATTTAATACTAAGAAATAAAGCTAAAAAACTTGGATATAAATTAAATGAATATGGATTATATAAAAATAATCAAAATATTTACGTAGAATCAGAAGAAGAAATATTTAATATATTAGATATGAAGTATTTAGAACCACAAGAAAGAAATTTCTAATATAAAGATATATAAATAAATATATTTGGTCGCGTATTTCAATTGGATAGAATACCTCCCTTCTAAGGAGGTGGTTGTGGGTTCGAGTCCCATCGCGACCTTTAAAAATTTAAATTATATAAATTAAAAATTTAAATAATTTATTTTAATCATTATCTTTTTTAAGATGATAGTTTGATTGTGCACTAACTAAATAAAATGTATTTTCTTGATATAAATAAGAAGTAATTGCACAATTACTTTTATTATTTAATAATTTACCATTAAATTCATCATAACCAATATTATTCATTAATATTTTATTGAACCATTTAATTATACCACCATGTGTTATAATTAATATATTCTTACTTGGTAAATTTTTTAATCCTTCAATAAATTCTTGAATTCTAGTTGAAACTAATTTGGGATCTTCGTATACATCATTTTTTTTATCAGATTCATATTTAATTATATATTCATTATATTCTATAGGATTTGTTATTTTTGATTTTCTTTCATGAAATTTAAAAAAATTAGTTACACTTTCATCTTTATATTTTAATTGATCAAATTCACGAATCTTTAAATTTTCATATTTTTTATTTACATTTATTTCTTCTAATTTATTTTCATATATAATATTATCAAGTTTATATCCAATTTGTTTAGCAATAAGTTCAGCTGTTTGTTTACATCTTAAAGTTGGAGAACTAATTATAATATCAATTGGATCCCTATTTTTTAAATATATTCCAGTATCAGTAGATTGTGTCTTTCCATTATTATTTAGTTCTGAAGTCTTTGGTTGGCTTATAGTATGATTTTTATCTTTATTAATATTATAATCAGTCTCACCATGTTTAATTATATATATTCTTTTCATATACTAAGTATATATAAAAAAATGAAATATAAACATTTTGCAATTAACTAATTATTTAGTACCGGGTTAGCTCAGTTGGTAGAGCGAGAGGCTTTTAATCTCTAGGTCGTGGGTTCGAGCCCCACATTCGGTAAAATAAAAAGAATTTTATTTAAAATTCTTTTTATTTAGTCCAGAATTTTATAAAATATTCATTTATTAAGTATATAAACAAAAATATATAAAGCTTTAATTATATAAAATAGTACCGGGTTAGCTCAGTTGGTAGAGCGAGAGGCTTTTAATCTCTAGGTCGTGGGTTCGAGCCCCACATTCGGTAAATATATAATTTTTATATTAAAGATATTTTAATATAAAGATATAATTATAATATATATTGCCCATGTAGCTCAGTTGGTTAGAGCATTCCCTTAGTAAGGGAAAGGTCGCAGATTCGAATTCTGCCACGGGCATTTTCTATAAATTATTATTAAATAGTAATAATAATTTTATTATCTTGTATTTTCCATTCAATTAATTTATCATTTTCTATTTTTATAGAATAATTATTACAAATTGAACTTAAAAATTTAATAACAATAATTAATTTTTTTGCATGATTTGTAAATATATCATTATATCCATACATATCTTGAGCTGACTTACAACAAAATCGAAAAATCTTATCTTTCTTCCATCTTATATTTAAATAAGAACAATTTTCATAATATATCTGTTTTACATTATGAATATCACCTTCATAGCAATAATGAAAAAATTGTAAATTTATATCTTTATTCATATTATAATTTAGATTATAATATAATGAGAAAAACAAAAAGATCTAGAAGTTCTAGAATATTTAGTAGAGATCATAGAATTTTACTAAATGATGAAAGTTGTCATGAATTACCAAATTTTAATAGAGATCTAATTTTACTAAATGATGCAAGTGGTCATGGATTACCACTTTTTGATCTAAATCAAGTTCAAAAAAATATAAGTATCTTAAATAAAAAATATAAATATATAATTCATGAATATGAGTTATCTCCAGAAAATGAATTATATTTTATTAAATGGAAATCAGTAAATTATAATAAAGAAATTATAATTTAATTATTTTATAATTATATGAATAATACAGAAAATAATTTTAGTATTCCAGTTGCATCATATCAAATTGCTTTAGATGTTGTCGAATATATGAATATAAGATATCCGGATATGATTTATTTTATAAAAGAACTTGATAATAAATATCAAGTTGTTTATAAAAAAAAGATAATAATTAAAATTTAACCAGAACACATTACACATATTCCATCTTCATCATTGCATACATATGTTTTCTTTTTCTTTTCAGCATCCTTTCTTCTTTCTTCAGCCTTTACTTTATTAGCATCCATTGTAACCTTTAATGCACTAGTTGCTGGTTTAGATCTTAGATAATACATACCAGTTTTTAATCCTTGTTTCCAACCATATGTTAGAGCACTAGATAACTTCTTAGTATCAGGATCGGCAAAGAAAATATTTTGAGATTGTGATTGATCTACAAAATATCCTCTTATTACTGAATGATCAATAATAGCTTTTTGTTTAATTTCCCAAACTGTCTTATAGATTTCTTTTAGATTTGTTGGGATTTCATCAATATTTTGTACAGAGCCATCATTAATTAGAATTTTTTCTCTCATGTCATTATCCCATAGATTTATATCAATTAGATCTTTAATTAGATGTTTATTAATCATAATAAAATCACCTGCTTGTGTAGATCTAGTATAAATATTTGAAGTATAAGGTTCAAAACATTCATTATTTCCAAGAATTTGAGATGTAGATGCAGTTGGCATGAGAGCAGTTAGTAAACTGTTTCTCATTCCTGATTTTTGCATTCTTTCTTTTAGATTAATCCAATCTAAATCACTAGATAATTTTGTTTTAGCTTTTTCATCAAAGTCAAATTGAAGAATACCTTGAGAATATGGACTTCCTGCAAAATGTTGATAAGGACCATCTCTTTCAGCCATCTCAATTGATCCTTCAATGCATCCATAATAAATATTTTCCATAATTTTACCATCTAATGCAATAGCTTCTTCACTTTCAAAAGGTAGCTTCATCATACAAAATAAATCAGCTAACCCTTGAATACCAACACCAATTGGTCTATGAGATGTATTTGTATTTTTAGATTCAATTGTTGGATATGCATTAATATCAATTACATTATTTAAGTTAATTGTTGCAAGTTTAGCAACATCTCTTAATTTTTGATAATTATATACACCATTTTCATAGAATTTATTAACAGCAATTGATGCTAAATTACAAACACTATGAGTTTTTGAATCTGATACTTCTGCAATTTCAATGCATAAGTTTGAGTTTTTAATAATACCAATATTCTTTTGGTTACTTCTTTCATTAAATCTATCTTTATAAGCAATATATGGAACACCAGTTTCAATTTGAGATACAAGTGTTCTATCCCAAATATCTAATGCCTTTACTTTTTCTCTATATTTACCTTCAGATACATATTTATTATAGAGATCTTCAAATTCTTTTCCATATGTTTCATTTAAACGAGGACATTCATCAGGACTCATTAAATACCAATCCCCATCTTCTGAAACTGCTTTCATAAATAGATCAGGTACCCAAAGAGCAGAGAAAAGATTACGACATCTTTCACTATCAGCTCCAGTTTTTTTCTTCATATCTAATAGATCTTTAATATCAGCATGCCATGGTTCTAAATAAATTGCAAACGATGCAGGTCTTTTACCACCTTGATTTACATGAACTGATTCTGAATCTAGAACTTTTAGAAATCTAATAATACCATTACTTTTTCCATTACTTCCTTTAATTGGTGAATTTTTTGCACGAATATTTGAAACACTTAAACCGATACCACCAGCACCTTTACTAATTAATGCACAATGTTTTGCAGTATCATACATTCCTTCAATACTATCTTCCGTACCTAATAGAAAGCAACTTGCATATTGACCATCAATTAATCCAGCATTAAAAAGTGTTGGGGTCGCATGAGTAAAAAAACCATAAGATACATAATCATATGTTTTCTTCATGAGTTCAAGATTATGGTTTTTAAAATGAATTGCAACTGCTACACGAAGAAATAAATCTTGTGGAGACTCTACAGGTTTATCATTAAATTTAATTAAATATGATCTTTCAAGTGTTTTATAACCAAAGAATTCAAATGTATAATCTCTTGAATAATCAATTAATTTATTTAAAAATTCAGAATTATCATTCATATATTTAAGCATTTCTGGTAACAAATAATCTCTCTTATATAATTTATTATAACTATCTTGGATATAATTCATTCTTCCAACAAAGCTATCATTATCTCCTAATAGAACTCTAATATTCTTTTCAGAACTACTTACTAGAATTCTACCACCAAGTTGATTATATTGATACTCAGATGATGCTAGAGTTGCACAAATGTTCGCACTAACTATATCTAGTTCAGATGTTGTTATACCATCATAGATATTATTAATTGTTTTAAGAGAAATATTATGAACCTTAACACGCTCTAAATCTTTACAAAGCAATTTAATTCTTGCAGTAATTTTATCAAATGATATCTCTTCTCTTAATCCATCTCTTTTTGTAACGAACATACTTATTTTATTATCCATAGTTTATATTATTCTAAACTATTTTTTTTATCAATTTTTTAATTAACACCTATAATACCATGATACATATGATAATGATTATAATTGGTGTATACGTATATAATTAAATATTTATTAAAATATGGATAAAAAATTAATATATATACTATTGTATAATGTCAAAAATATTAAATTCATTAAGTACAATGTTTATAAGTTTATTATTGGCAGTAAACGATGTAATAAGTTTTGGAATTACAAAAAATATTTATTTAAAGAAGACTAAGTTTTATTGGATAATCATACCAATAATATTGTATGGATTACAAATTCTTATATTCTATTATGGTTTACATCAAACATCAATGAGTGTATCAAATATTACATGGAATTTAGTATCTAATGTTTTAGTAACATTAATTGGAATATATTATTTTGGAGAAAAGATTAATAACTTAAAAGGTATTGCCTTAGGATTTGCATTTGTATCAATTGTTTTATTTGCAATTGAAGATTTTAAATTTTAATATCTTACAAATTAAACAAAAATTAAACAGTTTATAAATTTAAAGAAATATCATAATATAATATTATATTATGTCATTTTTAGTAAAAAAGGAAAATGGTAAATTAATATTTATAAACTTTGGTGGAATACAAACAAGGAATGAATCAACTATGTGGTGTATTAATGAAGCAAATAAAATATATAATTGGTCAGACTTTACTGAAATAATAATTAATACAAATGATTACGATGACGATAAAAATTATTCATACAGTAAAATTAATTCATTTACTAAATTAGTTCCTGATTTTAATTTTCATAAATGGACTCAATCAGGAATTAATGATTATACTGAAACAATAAATTTAATTTCAGAAAATGGAAAAAAACCCTTTATTAAAAATAAAGTTGGATGGATAGGATCTATCTTGAATGAAGCTAGAAATAAAATGCTAAAAATAGGATTTACAAATAAAAGTTTATTTGATATAATTCCTATGTCTTGGATTGGTGGAAATAATGAAAAAATTCATAATTCAAGCTTATATATTTCATTGCCTGAATTAGTTGAAAGATATAAAATATTAATTGATATTGAAGGACATGGTTATTCTGGTAGATTAAAATATTTATTATGGAGTCATAGACCAGTATTAATTGTTGATAGACCATACAAAGAATATTTTTTTGAATATTTAAAAGAATGGGAACACTATATACCTGTTAAAAGAGATTTATCAGATTTAGTCGAAAAAACAGAATGGATTAATAATAATTATGATAAAGCATTATTAATTGCAGAAAATGCATATAATTTTAGTAAAAAATATTTGACTCGTGAAGGGTGTTATGAACAATGGAATAAAATTATGATTGAACTGAACTAAGTTTGACTTAGTTCAGGTATACGCTAAACATAGTTTAGCCTATAGCTAAAATCTTTGATTTTATGTATACATACTTCTCCAAGATTCATCTTTATCAAAAGGATCTTTATCAGTTTTAAGTTCTTTATTAATTTTAAATAATTTAAATGCTTTTTCAAGATCATTTAAATTAATCTTCTTTTTATTTTCAGTTTCAAATAAAGTACGTTTACCGTGTTCAATTTTACACATAAAGAATAAAGTTTCAATATCACCGCCAAAATTTGTAAATGAATCATAATTATCTTTAAAGAATTTTTCAGGAACTTCGTCTGTAATCCATCCTAAATCAGTTATCATTTTTTTAAAGATTAAACACAATTCTGATGCATCATATTTTTCAATAGTATATACAAATGGAAAACGTCTACGGAGACCTTCATTGTATGAGAAAAAACATTTATCTAATGCATCTTGATATCCTGCAATAATACATAATAAATTACATTTTTGTTCAGATAAATTTTGATTTAGACAATCTATATAATAATATATAGTTTGTCCTAAGTAAAAGTATTTAGATTTAAAAGATTATTATATAATAGTATTATATAATAATGGAAATTTGGAAAAATCATATAATTTATAAAAATTATAAAGGGAGTAATTTTGGAAATATTAAAAATATAAAAAATAATGAAACAGTTGATGGACGTATCTTAAATAGTGAAAAAATATTTAGCTTAAGATATAATGGTAAAAGTATAAGCATTTTATTTAAAAATTTTATATATGAATGTTTTTTTGGAATAATCCTAAAAGATAATTATATTATTTATAAAGATGGAATAATTAATAGTTTAAAATTAGAAAATTTAAAATTAGTTGATGAAAATGGATTAAAAGAATATAATCAATTATTATTAAATAAAATCAAAGAAGTTAAATTAAAAGAAGGGTGGAAATCACATTATAAATTTAAAAATTATTTAGGAAATAATAATGGTGAAATATTTAGTATACATAGTAATGAAATAATTAAAGGTCATAATACAGATGGTTATTATAGAATTAATATCCATGATGATAAATTATATAATAGATATCCTATACATCGATTTATATATGAATGCTTTAATGGTGAAATAGATAATAAATTACAAATAGATCATATTAATGGAAATAAAATAGATAATTCAATAATAAATTTACAAGCATTAAATAGTAAGGATCATAATAATAAAACACATAATACTAAATCAAGAAATTTACAAGCTATTAAATTACAGAAAAAAATTTGTTTAATTAAATATGACAATGATAATAAAATTATATCAAATAATATATATAATTGTGCAGAAGAATTATGTAATATTTTAAATTTGTCTCGTGTTACTATTTCAAGATATGCAAGAAATGAAACAAAATTTGAAAATTATTTTATAAAATATGAAGATAATAAAATAGAAAATGAATTGTGGAAAACAATAAATGATGATAGATTTATTGGTTATGAATTTTCAAACATGGGTAGAATTAAAAAACCAAATAGTTTAATTACATTCGGTAATTTAAATAAAGAAGGTTATAATGAAATAAGTATAAATAATTATACTTATACAATGCATTATTTGATATGTTTAGCATTTAATGGATCACCTAATGGAGATTATGGTAATGAAATTACTGTTGATCATATTGATCGTAATAGAGTAAATAATAGATCAGATAATCTAAAATGGGCTACAAGAGTAGAACAAGCAACTAATACATCTAAAGTACGTAGAGTAATTGCTAAATATGGAGATACTAAAGAAATTATTGGAGTATATAATAGTGCATCAGATGCAGCTAGAATATATGATTATGACTGTAGTTGTATTGCTAAAGCTTGTAGAGGTGTTAGAAAAACATGTGGAAAACTAAATAATAGAAATATTATTTGGCAATATGAAGAAAAAACAATAATTTAATAAGTTGAACTTAGTTCAGGTATACATACTTCTCCAAGATGCATTTTTATCATCATCTTTATCTCCTTTAAGTTCTTTATTAATTTTAAATACCTTAAAAGCATTTTCTAAATCTTCAATATTAATTTTTTTTTTCTCTTCTGGTAAAAATAAGGTACGTTTACCATGATTAATTTTTGTCATAAAAAATAGGGTCTCTATATCACCACCAGAATTTTCAAAACATTCATGATTATCAATAAAAAACTTTTCAGGAACATTATCTGCAATCCAACCCATGTCTTTAACCATTTTTTTATATATTAAACACAGTTCTTCTGGTGTATACTTTTCTATAGTATATACAAATGGAAATCTTCTTCTTAAACCTTCATTATATGAAAAGAAACATTTATCAAGTGCATCTTTATATCCAGCAATAATGCATAATAAGTTACATTTTTCTTCAGATAAATGTTGATTTATAGTATCAATACATTCTTTAGCAAATGAATCTCTACCCTCTGGATTTCCAAGACTGTATGCTTCATCAATAAACATTACTCCGCCTTCACATGATTTTATAGCTTCACTTGTTTTAATGGCTGTTTCGCCTAAATAACGACCAACCATATCAGCTCTCTTAACAATTTTAAACTTAAATCCATTCTCAGTTTTTTCATCCTTTTTAATTTCTTCTGTATCACAGCATTTGTCTACTCTATTATTCATATATTGATCTAATTCCATATCAAGTAAGTCGTCTAATGTTATTAATTTAATTCTTTTTGCTGGAGGTACTTGTTTAACTTTTTTTTCAACAGGTTTTAGAATATCCATATGATAATATAATTCACCAATAATTTTTCCTAAGGTTGTTTTACCAACACCAGGAGGTCCTTGAATTATAGTATGTAACATATCTTGATTTTGTCCATCAAATTCATTTAGAAAAAAAATAATTTGTCCAACAATAGATTCTTTTACTGATTTCATACCTATTACACCTTTTAATTTTTCTAAAGATGGTAATAATTTGTTTAATTTCTTTAAGTTAATATTATAATCTTTAGTAGAATCATATTGTTTTGCTAAATTTATTAAATCATCGAGTGTTTCTACCTTTGATGCTAATTTAATAAATTCTCTTGGAGGAACTTCATCAATTTTTATTTTCTGAGTATTATTTTGTGGAGTACTATTATTTATTTCATCGTCAGGTTCTTTTCTTTTTCTGCTTGTGTTATCTCCACTTTCTTTATTATTTTTTTTGCTCATATATATATAATATTTTAATATTTATATTGTGTAAACATATTATTATTTTCTGTATCAGATTCTGAATCTAATTCATTCTCCATATCCTTTGAATATTTCTGTAACAAGAACTCATTTAAACCTTCTGCTACAATTGTAATAATATCATCTAAATTACCTTCTATATTTTCATTAAAAATATTAATTTTGTTTAATATAACTTTTAATTTTTCAATATGATTATCAGTATCATCATTTTCATTTATTTCACTTTCCCAATTATTTTTATTATCATCAATACCTGAAAATATTTTATATATATTTTTTAAAGTATATATTTGATTTATAGTAAGCATAATTTATTTAATATTTTATATTTAAATTATTTTTTATATATTAAAATATGAGTGAAAATATTATTAATATAAATTTAAATAGAGAAAAGATAAAATTTCCAAATATCGATGATCATGATTTCAGAGAAAAAATTGGTAGAATATTTAAGTATCTTAAAATAAAGGATAAAAAACAAAGTTTAAAAGATATTTGTTATCCAACTAAGTTCACATTTCAGAATCCTCAATTGTTTGTCGCAGAATATATTAATCCAGTAACTCCATATACAGGTCTATTAATTTATCATAAAATAGGAGCTGGAAAAACATGTGCTGGTGTAAAAATATGTGAAGAATGGAAACATAAAAAGAATATAGTAGTTGTAGTACCTGCTTCATTAGTTGGTAATTTCTATAAAGAATTAAGATCTGAATGTGCAGGAGAAGAATATATAACTAATAAAGAAAGAAAAAGATTAGCAGAATTGAATCCAGATAAAGATGAATATAAAGAAATTATGAATAATGCAAAAAAACGTATTGATAAATATTATAATATAATGTCATATCATAAATTTGTAAATTTAGCAACAGAAAAAAAGATAAATTTAAAGAATTCACTTATATTAATAGATGAAGTACAAAATATTGTATCAGAAGGTGGAACATTTTATACAACATTTATGAAAGCAATCTATTCTGCACCTTCTGATTTAAGAGTAGTTATATTATCTGCAACTCCGATATTTGATAGACCTATGGAATTAGGATTAACATTAAATTTATTAAGACCAGAAACTGAATTTCCTGTAGGAACAAAATTTAATGAAATGTTTATTAAAACTAAAAAGAATAAAAGTGGAGAAACAATATATGAAGTAAAAAATGTAAATAAATTAAAAAATATGTTAAGTGGATATATTTCATATTTCAAAGGAGCACCAGATCATGTATTTCCTAAAAAAAATTTAAAATTAGTTAAATGTCAAATGTCAAGATTTCAATATGAAGCATATAGAACTGTTATGGAACAAGAAGGATTTGGCAGATTTGGTGACTCTGATATATTAGATCTTCCAAATAATTTTTTAATTGGTCCTAGAATTATATCAAATGTAGCATTCCCAAATAAAGGAATTAATGAAGACGGTTTTGATAGTTTTAAAGGAAAAGCACTTGATTATGAAATGTTAAAAATTTACTCAATTAAATTTTATAAAATAATGAAAAAAATAAAATCTTGTAAGGGTACTGTTTTTATTTATAGTAACTTTAAAGAATATGGTGGATTAAAATCATTTATTAAAGTATTAGAATACCATAAATATAAAAATTTTTCAACTAGTGGAAAAGGTAAATTAAGATATGCTATCTGGTCCGGAGATGAAAAAGCTGAAAAGAAAGAATTAATTAAAGATTTTTTTAATAAAAAAGAAAATGAAGATGGAAGTATGTTAAAAGTATTATTAGGATCTCCAGCAATCAAAGAAGGAGTATCATTACTTAGAGTAAAACAAGTACATATATTAGAACCATATTGGAATATGAGTAGATTAGAGCAAATTATTGGAAGAGCTATAAGATTTTGTTCACATAAAGATGTACCATTTCAAGAAAGAGAAGTTAAAGTATTTATTTATATTGCAACTGGATTAAAGAGTAATGAAATAACTGTAGATAAACATATAATGAGTTTATGTTTTAAGAAGAAAGAACTAACTGATCAATTTGAAACAGTTATGAAAGAAATGGCTGTTGATAAATATTTATTTCAAAAGGATTAATTGTTTTATATCCTATAAAAATTGAATATTTATAGTAATATATACTATTACTATAAGTGCATTCTAAAATGCTAAGCATTCAAAGAGAGTTTAATACTGTTCATCGTCGTTTTCTTCACAATGTGGTTCAAACTACGGGTGCTGCAAAACTTGTCAAGCATCTTGTAAATGTAGATGCAAAAAAGCTTAATGGAGAGATTGTTAGTATCCAGCTTTATATTAAGGCCGAGGTACTAGACTATGGTCCGACTATCTTTTATGAAATTCTTACTGATATCCCTTATAAAAAGGGGGAGTGGCTAGAGCACCCATTTAACGGTTTGCGACTAGAAAATCCTTATCAAGTTGGTGATCATATCCATGATACGCCAGCAATTCGAAAGATTATTGAGGATCTTGTTCTTGAGGATAACTGGAAGAAGTATATTTACTCTGCTGGTGTCTATCAGACAGAGAATGTAAAGGGTACTCTTCACAATTGTGTTGTTGATCTAGTTGGCGACAAAACTGATGATGCAACTGCTGATTCAATTAATGTTAAGCTTAAGCTTAAGGTACATGCACTACTACTTGATAATAATCAAATTGCATTTAAGATTAGTACTAATGTACCAATCAAAGATAGAGAATGGTGGGATATGCATCCTTTTCGTCGTATTCATGATAATAAGGAGAAGACAACTTATACTGGTATCCTAAATGATACTCCTGCAGTTCGCCAAATGCTTAATGATTTAGTTACACCTAATGAGTGGAAGCTATATGTTACATACGATATTAGTTATCGTGAGGGTCTAATTGAGAATCTATACAAGCTCTTTCTTAAGCCACGTGAGAAGACAAAGTGTAAGGTTATTAATGATCTTATGAATTGTCTAAGCGTACATTGGAGCTAAATATTTTAATTTATTATTAAAGATTTAAAGTTATGATTATAAAATAATTATGTATTTATTGAAAGAACAAAGTGCTATAACAGATGATCCATTATTTTTAAAAATGCCATTATCTAATCAAAATCTAAAAGAAACTCAATTATTATTCTTTCCAGAAATTAGTGTTGCAAAATGGTTTTATGAAAGTGGAATCGCTGAAAAAAATTTAATACATTGGATATGTGATAATCTAATAAAGGAAGATAAAAACTTTTTAGATATTGGTGCTCATGTAGGTACTTATTCATTTATATGTGGTAAAAAAGCAAAACATACTTATTCTTTTGAATGTAATCCCAAAGTATTTTGCTATTTAGCAGCTAATATTGCTTTACATCAATTAGAAGAAAAAATTACTCCATACAGATATGCTATTGGAGATGAAGCAAAATTATTAGACTTTTATATAAGATCCAATGATGGAGGTGGTAATGGAGTAAAGTTATTATCAAATAGTGATAATAATTTAAAAAAAATAAAGGTAGAGGTAAGAACATTAGATTCATTTAAACTAGAAAATATAGGACTTATAAAAATAGATGTAGAAGGTTTTGAAAAAGAAGTATTATTGGGTGGATTAGAAACTTTAGTTAATAATAATTTTCCAGATATTATTTTTGAATCATGGGGTGATTGGAAAGAAAAAGAAGGAGTACCAGCAAAGCAAATTAGAGAAGAATTATTTGATACATTAAAAAAAATAGGATATGAAACAGTTCAATTAACAGGTGTGCAAGATATGTTTTTATCTAAGTATAAAAGAAGTTAATTAAATAAAAACAAAAGAATTAATAAATTAATTTTTTTGTTTTTAGTGACCATTAAGAGTTGGTCTTACTCAATTTTTACGAGTTATTTCTCGAGCAGTTATCCTCAAATTAATGAGTCCTATCCCTGCTTACCAGACAAGCCTTTTCAGACTCTACAGTAGTATCACCATTTGGTGCCCTATCCCTGTTTACAGAATTGGGAATGCGCTACTACTTGCGCTTGCTCTTGGAGGCCGCCTTCGACTTGCTCTGCTCCTTGGCCTGACGGTGCTCGGCCTTGTCGGCCTTACGCTCAGCGCGCGCTGCCAGAATGGCGGCACGCTCCGGGTCAGCGTCAGAGACCGCGAGGGTAGGGGCATTGTTGACCTCCTCCTCATCGTCCTCGTCAGCCTCCTCCGTCTCGTCGTCCTCCGTAGGAGGAAGGAGATAGGCGGGAAGCCCGTGCTCCATAAGGCGTGTGGCATGGGGAACAACCGCCGCGACCTTCTCCTCAGACTCGTCGCCAAAGTCAAAGAGGTCATCCAAGACAGCACCGTCAACGGAATGGCCGAAGAACATTGTGTCAAAGGTAACCTGCAGCTCCACCAGCTTCTCCTGAATGGTCTGGAGAGACTTGCCTGAGATTGTGGCGCGAACCATGCCATCCTGAAGGAGGACAAAGTCGTTCACCTTGATGGACATACCCTTGCAGATGCACTCGGAAGCGCTACCGTCTAGGAGAATGATCCGAAGGCGAGTGCCACCAGGAACCAATACCACCTTAGCGATGCACATGCCCTTGGCAATGGTGCAGCCATTGGTGTCCTCAATGCCAGACTTCTCAAGTGCCGCAAAGGCAGTGGAAGACGTGCAGAGGGAGATGGCGTTGACAAACTTGGTGAGCTTGTCATCTGACTTCTCAGCGCGAGTCATGCGCCCAGAGCCGCTAGCGGAAGGAGTAGAGTTGGTAGCCTCGTTCTCCGCCAGCCACTCATCCTGCGCCTCCTTGCGCTCTGCCTGCTCCTTCTGGATCGCCTCATCGCGGCCCATAGGGTGCGTGTAGCGGCAGAAGGCATTGCGGCAGCCAATCCCACGGTTGCACGCATTGGTGCTCTGGAGAGAAATGGTCTTGATCCCGTCCACAGTGAGCTTGGACGCGACCAGGCCGTTGGCACCGAGAAGCTCGCGAATGACGGGCTTGGCCGGCATCTCAACGGTCTTCTGCACCTCGACGGCGTGAACGACAGCCGGGCGCGTGCGGATCTTCTCCATCTGGCGCAGAAGCGCCGGAACGTTGGGACCCGAGGGGTAGAGGCGCGCAAAGGCAGCCTCCTCGCCCGCAAGTGCGCAGACGTCAGTCCAGTTGGAGATGTGCAAGTGCGACGGGGAAAAGTCAAGGGGCTTAGGAAGCTCCTCCTTGGGCACGGTTGCGTCGGTGATCAGGTCACCGTCGTCGTCGTACTTCTTGACCTCGCGCGTCTTGACGCAGATCGTGACCATGCCACCGAACTCCTCGCGCTTCTCAGCTGCCTTGAGCAAGATTGTGTCAATTGCAACAACCTTCTCCAGCTCGATCTGGTCGCGTGCTGAACAGATGAGCGGAAGGAGCGCCTTCATGAGAAGGGTCGCCCGCTTGGCAGTCATGTTGCCCTCAAACTCTAGGGTCTCAATCTGCTTCATGAGCTTGGACTCGAGCAGTGGCAGCTCAAATGCCTTGGCGGCATCGAGTGCCTCCTTGGCCGCATTGGCAGCCAAACGCGAGCTACCCACGCGCTCGCCGGCAGCATCCTTGATGTTCTGGACGCGCTGGCGCTCGGCGGCAATTGCCAGGCGGTGGGCCTCAAAGCGCGCATCAGCAGCAGGGCCACGACCGGGCTTGGGCTGCGGGATGTTGTTGGCCTGGAGGCGCGCGACAGCACGCATGCCATCGCCAGCAGCGGCCTGCTCAGCAAGCGCCGCGTCAAAGGCAGCGCGCTGCACAGCCACCTGGGGCTCGAGCAGCTCGTCAATGCCCTTACCGTAAGTGTGGCCAAGCGCGAGCTTCGCCTTGAACGCCGTCAGCTTGCTCATCTCGGTGGTGATCTCCGGGTCAAGCTCGCTCAAGCGTGTGAGGCACATTGGCAGCTCCGCGAGGGCAGCCACCTTCTCGTCCATCAGGGACGCAAAGTTGCGGCTCTCCACGGCAAGCGCGGTGGAAGAATCCCGGTGCATCATGCGTGCCTCCTCAACGTCCGAGAGGGACGCCTGAAAGGGCTGGGGCATGGAGCGGACCGGGGTTGACAAGAGCTGTGCGCCCTCGTCATCAGAGGTGGGCGTTGCGCCCTCCTCCTCCAGGAATGATGAGCTGGACATGACATCCATCTCATCTTCGTCGCAGGTAGCGGCGAATGCGTCGGTCTGGTGGCCGACGCAGCAGGAAACAACCGAAAGATTTTGCTCAAAAGACATCATCTTGGGAATGCTCTCTGCTGATTGCGCAAAGCAGGCGCCAGAAATTTCAATTTTTCCGACGTGCATTGTGCTGGTGGTGTTTGCGGCCTGATCATTGGCGGCCGCGACCTTGTTAAAGTTGATAGCAGGTAAAAAGGGGTAGATCCCATCCAAGCCGAAATGGCAAGGGTGTTCATTTTGTACAGGTCATGACTGAGCCTTCCTGTACTGCCCGGATGATCCGATGGGCGTATCCGTTTATGTCCCAGAGGACAGGTGTTCGGCACCTTTTAGCTTCACCTAAGGTAGTAGTCAGAACGAGACTACTTTTGAGTTACCTATTAGGAGACAGCATCAGTTAACTATCACTTTGGTCCTAAGTTCATAGTATCCAGAAATCATCATATCTCTCATGCTCAACGTACGCTAGTCCTTGCGGATCCTTGCGTATGAAACCACTTTAAAGGTCGTTGAATGTCGTGTCACCGGTCAGGGCTAGACGACAATGCTGCAAATGCTTACCTCAGAAGAGCGGATTGCTGTCCGGTCAACTTACTTCAGCGAGATACGACTATCATAGATACTCTTTACAAAGATCCATTGCAATAATCCTATTTTAACGAGTTTTATCTCGATTCCTATTACACCGAAATACTAACTTTATAAGTCAATAAATCGCCAAATAGGTTATCAGTCGAAAGATATGGAGTGTTTCCATCATAAATCGCCTTAGATTGGTTATAACTATCTTAATGGATCACAATTATAAAATAATTTTCAATTTTTTTATATAGTCTTTAATTGTATATTTATAAAAGAATTCAGGTTTGATAATAAAACAAAAGAATTAATAAATTAATTCTTTTGTTTATTTTGATGCAGTTTTTTCTAAAACTACCAAACTAGAAACCTCTTATCGTTAGGTAACAGTGTCGGGGCCTTTTTCGAAGGCCGAAACTAGAGATGGTACGCCATCCCTCGGTTCTATTTATACTTCTGATTCTACTTTTGATGATGGTGCTGCAAAACTGGCCTGCTCCATGCTTTTGCGCTTTTTAACTAACTCTTTGTATTCATCAACCAAAATCTGAAGGGGATCCATGCCAGATATTGCAACATGGGGGAACTCTTCCACTAGCGCTAAGCGTAGCAAATGCAACCGCTCTTGGCGCATGACCTCTAGGTCTGCGTGTAGTGCCTTCATCTGCTCGTCTACCTCTTCTGGAGTCATCGAATCGTCCCATGGACAGCATCCCATGGGTCCACCAGGAGGACAATCGCATTCGCCTACACCCCTGAGCCTGCACATGTCCACCGTATATGGATCATAATTTTTGGTCCAATAATCGTATGCAAGCCAATCGATCCGCCTACGCTCGTCCTGCAAGGTTTTTTCCTTTATGTTTTTGTCGCCATCACGCAAGTTTGGCAATTCGAGCGGTTTAATGCTCGGTAAGTCATTATTTAGGGAAGCGAGTTTTGGTTATTTCATTTCAATGACAACTCAGTCAATTGAAACTAGAATGGTTGCCTGTCTGCATAAACAGAACACTCCAAACAGTTGTCTCATTTTTATCCTCTCCGGGACTAGGTATAGACTCTCTCATCGAACCTTGTTAGAACATAAAGATCATCCGCGTTCAGCTTTTGGCGTACTTCAGGTGCATGTATGTTCTCCGTGCATGTCATAGGATAGCTTCCCCCTTGCGGGTTTATCGCGTCCGTCTGATCGCTGCCTTAGTGTTTAGGTCACTCAACCGTATTAAACTATAATAGGATATGTATAAATAATAATTTTCAATTTTTTATAAATTAAATAAATTGTATTTTATAAAAATAAAAGAATTAATAAATTAATTTTTTTATTTTTAGTTAGTTTCCCCTATCCCTATTTGTTTTTATAAATAATCTCTATACCTTTTTTGTACAATTTATTCTCGACCATTAAGAGATGGCCGTTCTCAATTTTTACGAGTTGTTTCTCATGCCTAAGGATAGACAGTCCACTGAGCCTGTGCAGTCCACTGAGCCTGTGCAGCCCACTGAGCCTGTGCAGCCCACTGAGCCTGTGCAGCCCACTGAGCCTCTGCAGCCCACTGAGCCTCTGCAGCCCACTGAGCCTCTGCAGTCCATGCAACACGTGCAGCCTCCTCAGCCTCAGCGCGTGCAGCCTCCTCAGCCTCAGCGCGTGCAGCCTCCTCAGTCTTGGCACGTACAGCCTTCTCGGCTAGAACCGTCTCAAACGGAGTGAAGACAATACCCTTACCGCCGCCTGCGGGCGGTGGTGCCTTAGCCAGCTTAGCATGAAACACCTTTACGCGCTCGTCGTTAAACGAACCCGCAATCGCGCTAAACAGGATGTTGCAGCTGCACTTCATGCCTACTACGTTTACCTTGATGCCTGCTGCCGCTGCAAAAAACACTGCGTGGGCAAGTGTCTGGTACGGCTTATCTGCTGTGATGCCCTCACCGTTGCCATCACCAGAGCCAATCACGATCGCAATCTCGTCTGCTGAAAGCTCCCCTCGCAGGACACTTAGAGTGATCTTCTCCACAGATGCAATGAGCTTTGCGTCCACGTGGGTGCTCTCCTTGCCAAAGCCAACAGGTGCTGGCTCCATGCAGGTCTCCACACCAGCAGTTCGGTACGCAGTCCACCGCTTATCAGCACCGCCTGCTACGCCTCCACCGTCCTGCTCCCCGAAAGAGCCAGACACAATGCATGAGATGGTAGCACCGGGTGCAGGAGCCGCCAGATCAATCAGATTATCCAGAATCTGTGGGATCTGCTCATGCTTGGCTGCGCTAAAGTTGGTATTGTCAATCAGAACAAATACCTTGTTTGGGGGAAGATCAAAGCGTAGAGGAATTACCTGCGTTGCCATCTCCTGAACTCGCTTACGCGACCACTCAAATAGTGCAGGATAAGCCGCTGGGATTTTCTTCCGCAGATCAATGACCTTCTCGGTCCACTTTAAAAACTTCTTGCATAGGATATCCTTTGCGCGCGAAGGATCTAACACGGTATCAGCTCGTGCAATGCAGAGCTGGATGTACATGATTACAGTGGTGTACGCCACACTTGATGCAATATTATTAGCAATACCAAGCCTTTATTAGGCAAGATTTCTAGGGTAGTATTAATCCCTAGGATCTCTTTCCGATGCAGTCAGCCGTATGAGGTACTGCCGCGCTAGTCGGTAAGCAGCGCATGTTCTGCCAGCAGAGCTGTGTTTCCACAGGTGAAGGCTTTTCCACAACTTTTTACAGTCAGGAAGAGGGGAGCATTATCTCCCTCATTACATACGTATTCCATACCAAGCTGTGAGCTTGGCCCTTTTAAGACCACCACCCATTGCTGGATGGTAGGGCAGGTGAC
>Ga0222712_10000398_pt1 | contig 58820 bp, 41 predicted proteins | sample C33_657DmetaG_FD_165043 | JGI IMG/M metagenome (GOLD analysis project Ga0222712, IMG submission 165043) | Estuarine water microbial communities from San Francisco Bay, California, United States - C33_657D | ecosystem: Environmental > Aquatic > Marine > Unclassified | place: USA: California... | reverse complement strand
GGCCACTTGCGCAGCGCTCAAGCCGGCGATCTGGCTGGCCGACAGCGCGGCCTGCTGGCTGGCCAGCAAGGCCTGCAGCTGAGGATCGCTCAAAGCGCCCACCTGAGCCGGTGTAAGCCCTGCCACCTGCACGGCACTCAGGCCGCCAATTTGGCCGGCCGACAGCGCGCCAACCTGCGAGGTGCTCAAGGCTCCCAACTGGGCTGGCAGCATGCCGGCCAGCTGGGCTGCGCTGAGCAGCCCCACATCGGAGCTGCTCAGCCCGGCCAGCTGCGCGCCACTCATGGCGCCGAGCTGGGCCGGCGTCAGTGTCTGCACCTGGGCATCGGTCAAGGCCGTGATCTGGCTGGCGCTCAGACCGCCCACTTGCGCGGTGCTCAGCGCGGCCAGCTGCGCCGGAGTGAGCGCGGCCACTTGCGCTGCGCTCAAACCAGCGACCTGGCTGGCCGACAGCGCGGCCTGCTGGCTGGCCAGCAGAGCCTGCAATTGGGGGTCGCTCAGAGTGCCCACCTGAGCCGGCGTAAGCCCTGCCACCTGTGCTGCACTCAGGCCGCCAATTTGGCCGGCCGACAGCGCACCAACTTGCGCCGTGCTCAGAGCACCCAACTGGGCTGGCAGCAGACCGGCCAGCTGGGCTGCGCTGAGCAGCCCCAGATCGGAGGCAGTCAGCCCAGCCAACTGCACACTGCTCAGGGCGCCAAGCTGGGCCGCGGTCAGCGCCTGCACCTGGGCATCGGTCAAGGCCGTGATCTGGCTGGCACTCAGGCCGCCCAGCTGTGCAGCGCTCAGGGCGCCCAACTGCACGGCTGTGAGACCGGCTACTTGCGTGCTGCTCAGCCCCGCAATTTGGTCGACCGAAAGCGCCGCAACTTGTGCCGGGCTCAAGGCACCGAGCTGGGCCGGCTGCAGGCCGGCCAGCTGGGCTGCGCTGAGCAGGCCCATATCGGAGGCAGTCAGCCCAGCCAGCTGCGCGCCGCTTAGGGCGCCGAGCTGAGCCGCTGTCAGTGCCTGCACCTGGGCATCGGTCAGGGCCGTGATCTGGCTGGCGCTCAAGCCGCCCACTTGCGCGGTGCTCAACGCAGCCAGTTGAGCCGGGGTGAGCGCGGCCAATTGCAAGGCGCTCAAGCCAGCGATCTGGCTGGCGGAAAGTGCAGACTGCTGGCTGGCCAGCAAGGCCTGCAGCTGCGCCAGGCTCAGTGAACCCAGCTGCGCCGCCGTCAGCCCAGCGACTTGCGCGGCACTCAGGCCGCCAATCTGGCCGGCTGAAAGCGCGCCAACTTGCGCCGTGCTCAATGCGCCCAACTGGGAAGCCGTCAAGGCCTGTACCTGCGGATCGCTCAGTGCCGCGATCTGCGAGGTCGTCAAGCCTGCGAGCTGCGTGGTGCTCAAGGCGGCCAACTGTGCCGGGCTCAAGCTCGCCAGTTGTGCGCTGCTCAGACCAGCCAGTTGCACAGCCGTCAAGCCGCCCAGCTGCGCACTGCTCAGCAGCGCCATGTCGGCCGCGCTCAGCCCTGCGATCTGCGTGTTGCTCAGCGCACCGAGCTGCGCGGGCGTTAAGGCCTGCACTTGGGCATCGGTCAAAGCCGTGACCTGGCTGGCGCTCAGGCCGCCCACTTGCGCGGTGCTCAGCGCCGCCAGCTGCGCCGGGCTCAGGCCCGCCAGTTGGGTTGCGCTGAGCAACGCCATATCGGCCGCGCTCAGACCTGCGATCTGAGCATTGCTCAGCGCACCGAGCTGGGCGGGCGTCAGGGCCTGCACCTGTGCATCGCTCAGTGCCGTGATCTGCGCAGCGGTCAGGCCTCCGAGCTGCGCCGTGCTCAATAAGGCCAGCTGTGAGGGGCTCAGACCTGCCAGCTGGGTGGCGCTGAGCAGCGCCATATCCGCCGCATTCAAGCCTCCGAGCTGCGTGGTGCTCAAGGACCCCAGCTGTCCAGCTGTCAAGGCCTGTACCTGGGCGTCAGTCAAGGCGGTGATCTGCGACGCGGTCAAGCTGGCCAGCTGGGAGCTAGACAGCGCTGCGATTTGCGGGCCGGTCAAGGCGTTGAGCTGGCCATTGCTCAGGCCAGCGAGTTGCGCTGCACTCAGGCCGGACAACTGCGCCGCACTGAGCGCCGACAACTGCGCGTTAGAGAGCGCCGCCAGCTGGCTCGCGCTCAAAGCGCCCAACTGCGAAGCGGTGAAGGCGGCCCACTGGTTGGCGCTGAGCCATCCGAGCTGCTGCGGCGTCAGGGCTGCCACCTGGGCGCTGCTCATCTGCGGAATTTGCGCCACCGTGACCGTGTTGACCTGCTGGTTGGTGAGCGCTGCAACTTGGGTCGGGGTGAGATTCAAGATATCGATGGCGGAAGCGTCGATCAAAGACCCACTGCCGGAACGGGTGGCCGAGGCGATTTGGCTCGAAGGCGCGGTCAGGGTCAGGTTGCCGGCGCCCGCCTGTGTCAAGCTGCCGCTGCCAGTGATCTGGCCGCCGTAAGTCACGTTGTCCGACCGGTTGAACACCAAGGAGCCGTTGTTGACGATGTCGCCAGCCACAGAGCCGCTCGTCGCGCCCGCTCCGAGCTGCAGTGTTCCTCCGGAGACGGTGGTCACCCCGGTGTAGGTGTTGTTGCCCGAGAGCGTGAGAGAGCCGGCGTCTTCCTTGGTCAGGGCCCCCGTGCCGGTGGCAATCGGGTCAGCAACGGCCGTGTTGCCTGCTCCGCCTATCGTCAGGTTGTAGTTGGATCCTTCAACCGCGTTTCCACTGGCCACGTCCAGAGTAAGGGTGCCCGATGCGGATTGGATGGACGCATCAGCGGCCAGCGTCACCTTGGCGGTCACCAGGTTGCTGCCCGAGCGGTTTTGCAAGGCGCCCTGGCCGGATGCTCCGGTACCGCTGAGGGTCAGGGGCTCGGCCAGGGTGAGATTGCCTTGCAAAGCCAAGGTGCCACCGCTGTTGACGATGGTCCCCGCTGACGTACTGCCCAAGGCATTGTTGTGGGCTGCCACAAGAGTGCCTGCGTTCACCGTGGTCGTGCCGGTGTAGGTGTTGCTCCCTAGCAGGGTGAGCCGACCTGTACCGTCTTTGGTCAGCGTACCCGTACCGATGGCGATGGTGTCGGCCACCGTGGTGTCGCCAGCGCCGCCGAAGGTGACATTGCGGTTGGTGGCCGTGATGGCATTGCCGGTGGTCACGTCCAGCGTCAAAAGGCCGGCATCGCTGTTGATACGAGCGTCGCTGGCCAGTGTGACGGCCGCGCTCACCGTGTTGTTGCCGCTGAGGTTGCGCAAGGCCCCTGCGCTACCTGCACCGCTGCCGTTGAGCGTGATGGCCTCGGCCACGGTCACACCTCCTTGCAGGGCCAGGCTGCCCCCGTTGCTGACTGTGGTGATGCCCGAGGTGGCGCCCAAGGCGTTGTTATGAGCGGCCACCAGGGTGCCAGCACTGACCGTGGTGGCGCCGGTGTAGCTGCTATTGCCTGACAAGGTGGCGGTGCCGCTTCCTGCTTTCGTCAGGGTTCCCGTGCTGATGTTGAGGTAGCCCTGGAAGACGATGTCGCCCGCGCCGCCGAGCGTGAGGTTGTGTGTGCCATACAAGGCCATGGTGTTGGTCGGAGCCAGGGTCAGCGTACCGGCATCGCTGGCGATGGTGGTCGCACCGGCCAGTGCGACGCTGGTGGTCAGCGTATTGCTGCCGCTCAAATTGCGCAGTGCACCCAAACCACCTGCGCCCGTGCCGTTCAGGTTCAGGGCCTCTGCGGTGGTGATCCCTCCTTGCAGCCCGAGTGTTGCGCCGGCGCTGACTAAGGTATCGCCCCCACCTGCTCCCAGCGCATTGCTGTGGGCTGCAACCAGCGTGCCCTGGGTGACGTTGGTGGCACCTGTGTAGGTGTTGGCGCCAGACAGTGTGGCTGTGCCAGTGCCGCTCTTGGTGACGGTAGTGGCGCCGGTGGCGATGGGGCCATTGACGGCCAAATTGCTGGTGCCGGTGAGTGTCAAGGCATACGATCCGCTGATGGCATTGCCCGAGGGGGGCGCCAAGGTAAGCGTGCCCGCTGTGCTGCTCAAGGTCAACGCACCTCCGATCGTGACGGCTGTGGTCAGTGTGTTGTCGCCGCCGGCATTGCTCAAGGTCGCGGCGCCGCTGGTGGTGATGGGTTCAGCGATGCTGCCGACATTGAGCAGTTCAAGCTTGGCGCCCGCGACCACCGTCGTTCCCGCCGTGCTGCTGCCCAGCGCTGTGGCACTGGCCGCACGCAGCGTGCCGCTGTCTCCTCCGGCCGTTGTGGTACCGGTGTAGGTGTTGTTGCCTGACAAGGTGACAATGCTTGAGCTGCTGTTGCCGGTGGCGATCAGGTTGCCGGTTCCTGAAATATTGCCCGCCAGGGTGATGCCATTGGCGCGGTACACGTCAAGCGTGCCGTTGTTGACCACATCGCCCACCAGCGCGCCGGTGTTGCCATTCAGACCCAGTCGCAGGGTGCCGGCGCTGATAGTGGTTCCCCCGGTGTAGGTGTTGTCCGCGCTGAATTCCACCCGGCCCGTGCCACTGCTGGTGGTCACGGCTAAGGGACCGCCGGTCCCGTCGGCAATGACTGTGGCCATGCGCAGCGTCGTCGCGCCGGTCGCGGCCAGGCCCAGGGTGGTGCCGCCAGCAGTCAGGGTGCCGCTGTAGAAGGCCTGTGCGCCGACGTTGTTGTTCTGCAGAGCCCCGGTGCCGTTCGGCCCGCTGCCCGACGCTGTGACCGGGCTGCTCCAATTTTGGCCGTTGAGGTCAACGCCACCGGTGTTTTGAATCGTGATGAGGCCGTTGCCCAAGGGCGTGGTCGCGGTGCCCAGCACCACCAGCCCGTTGTTGATGGTGCTGCCTCCGGTGTAGATGCTGCTGCCGTTGACGCGCAACGAGCCTGCGCCGTCTTTGGTGAGACTGCCTGTGCCCAAGTCCAGCGGGTCGCCCAGGGTCAAGTTACCTGCGCCGCCCACGGTCAGGGCCATACCGCTGCCGCCGATGGCCGACCCGCTGCTCACGTCAATCGTCAGGGTGCCGGCGTCACTATTGATTCGGCTGGCGCTGGCAAGGGTCACTGCCCTGCTCATGGAGTTGCTGCCCGAGATGTTACGCAACACACCACCATTGCCCACGCCCTGGCCGTTGATGGTGATTGGCTCAGCCGCTAAGGCGATGCCGCCTTGAAGGCCCAGGGTGGCGCCGTTGGCCACCGTGGTGCCTGCGCTGGTAGCCCCCAGCGCATTGGCGTGCGCCGCGACCAACGTGCCCGCGCTGACCGTTGTTGTACCCGTATAAGTGTTGACGCCGCTGAACGTCACCGTCCCGCCGCCCATCTTGGTGATGTTGCCGCCACCGCTGACGATGCCAGCTAACGTGTAATCCAACCCAGTGTCCAGTGTGAGGCTGTTCGTGATCGCCAAGGGCCCGACGATACGCCCATTAGATCCACCATCACCCACACGTAGCCTGGACGCGGTCGTGGTACCCGTGAAGGTGTTGTTTCCTGTCACCGTAAGGGTATTGCCCCAACTGTTGTTGTAGGTCAGACCGCCACTGCCGCTGATAGGGTTGGAAAGTGTGAAATCTCCGTTACGTTTGATTGAGAGCGTGCCGTTGTTGACGATTGAGCCAAGGACACTGCCCGAGCTTCCGCCATAACCGAGCTCCAAAGTGCCAGCTGAGATGGTGGTGCCTCCATCGTACGTGGCGTTACCTTCTAAGGTCACTATGCCGGCGCCCACTTTGGTCAGTGCAGCTCCGGTCGATTGACCTGCCAGACCCAAACTGAACAAGCGCATGGCCAGGCCGCTGCCTGCGCCAATGCCCGCGCCATTGCTGGCCAGTGTCACCTGCCCATACACGCCCCCACTCGCGTATGTGCTGGTCAGTGCACCGCCGGAACTGACCCCCTGGCCAGCCAACAACATGCTGTTTTGAAGATATGAATTTTGAAGATCAACCGTTGCGCCACTTCGCACATCGATCAGACCGGTGCCAAATGGACCAGGATTGAGGGGGTCCAGAGTCGACATGTCCCGCTGATCAATGGCCAGCAAGGTTCCGGCGGAGACAACGGTCCCCCCGCTGTAATTGTTGTTGGCATTGGCAACCCGCAGCGAGCCTGTTCCAAGCTTTTCAAGCGATCCCGTTCCCAGAGCCAGGGTCGAATACACCTCGGTGTTTCCTGACCCTCCAAAGCTCAGATTCTGACCAGCGGCCGAAACGGAGACGGCCGCTGGCAGGACGAACAGCCCGGTCGAATCGTTCCTGATGAGGGCCGAGCCACCGGTCACGGTCAAGCTGCTCGCAGAGCCGGCCAGTTGTGTGGCCGCACTACCGCCCGGCATCACGCGAAGCGCACCTACACCTGAAGCGCCACTGCCACTGATCGTCAATGGCTCTGCTGACAAGGTGATGCCGTTACTGATGCCCAAGGTACCGCCACTGGACACGGTGGTTCCCGCTCCAACAGCACCCAGAGCTCTGGAATTGCCGGCAACCAGCGTTCCATCAGAAATGGTGGTCGCGCCGGTGTAGGTGTTGATGCCACTGAGCGTGACCGTGCCACTGCCCTGCTTTGTGAGTGTGCCGGCGCCACTGAGCACGCCGGTGACGGTGAAGTTAGAGGCGGCGTTGTAAACCAGCGCGCCTGCATTGGCCACGGGGCCAGTGAGGCTGCCGCTTGTGCCGTTGCCCACCTGCAGCGTGCTGCCGGCGGCGATCGTGGTCGAGCCGGTGTAGGTGTTAGTGCCGGTCAAAGTCAGCGTGGTCCCGGCGTTAAAGGTCAGGCCGCCGGTGCCGCTGATCGAATTGGCAAGTGTGTTACTGCTACCACTGCGGTTGATCGACAGTGTTCCGTTGTTGACAATGCTTCCAGCCAGGCTGCCTGTGGCGCCGCCAGCGCCCAGATTCAAGGTGCCCTCGTTGACCGTGGTGACTCCAGTGGAAGTCAAATCGCTGCTCACCGTAAGGGCGCCCGCACCAAACTTTTTGAGCTCGATACCGCTGCCGAAAACCTGCCCACTGAGCGAACTGGCCGCGCTGTGGTTCAATCTGAGCGTGCTATTGCTGGCCAGTGTGGCGTCGCCACTGAGCGTAATGGCTGAGCCGGTCAGCAGCAGCGCCGACAGTGCGCTGTTGGCACCCGTGACTCCTGTCACATTGACGGCACCCGTTCCCGCACTGACCGTCAGGCTTCGGGCTGTACCATCGGAATCGATGGGGCCCGATAGGCTGATGGCGGCGTTGGTACTGGACAAGGTGGCATCGCCTGTGAGGGTCAGCGGCCCACTCAGGGTCATCCCGTCCGAGCTAGTGAGCGTTCCCGCCAGCGAAATTGGCCCCGAAATCGATATGACGCCGGTCACGTTCAAAACCCCACCAGACTGCAGCAGGCTTCCGACCGTCAGGCCGGGTGCGCCCACGTTGAGGGAGCCGCCCGATAGGCTCAGGGTTCCGGTGCCCAGACTGAACCCAGCGATTCTGACTGAGGGCTCGCCGCTGGCAGGATTGAAAGTGATTGATGTGCCTGTTGGTATCGAGACCGCCGTCACGTTCGATCCCGTAGGGATGATGCCGCCAGCCCAGTTGGCACTGTCGAACCAATTACCGTTGCTGCCGCCGATCCAACCGACAGAGGCCAGCGCCGTGATGCTGGCCGTCGTCGTCACCGGCGACGTCAGTGAATAGTTGCCAGCGGCCGGTCCTGCCAGCGCTGCGCTGCTGAAGGTCACCGTCTTGCCGAGTCCTTTATGCTGATCGTCAAACGTACCTGCGCCAGCCGCCAAGGTGACATTGCCGATGTCGGCAGAGACCACACCCACCAGGCTGCCCGGAGTGCTGATCGCTGCAGCGGTGGTGCCGTCGTAGGGTTTGTTGGCCACCGTCAGACCACTGACGGTCAAGGACTTGGGATTGATCGTCCAGGTTGTCGCGCCGGCCGTTCCCGCAATGCTGTAGCGCGATGAGCTCAGGCTGGCGCCGCTGGCATAGGTGAGGGAATAAGTGCCCGCGGACGATGAGGCGGTCAGGCTTGCACCGGTCAGCGTCAGACTGCTGTTCGTGTAATCAACTCCATTGACCAGGCCCACGCGCAGACCGCCGGATGCCGCGGTGTAAAAGCCCATTTCATACGAAGGCGCCGTGCCGTAGGTGGAGCTGTAGGTGTCTGTGGCATTGATGATGCCGACGTAAACGGGCAGTGTGGCGCCTGTGACGACCTGTCCGGTGATCGCAGTCGTCGTGGCCGCAAGGGTGCCAGAGCCCACTGCGATCAGCGAACCGCTCCCCGACAGGGCCTTGGCGAAGGTCAGATTGCCGTCGTGTTGCAAGGTCAGCACCTTGCCCGCGGCAATGGCCTGCGTTCCTCCGGTGGCTGTGAAGTTGAGACTGGTGCCGGTGTCCACCGAAATCGTGGCGTTGCCGGACAGAGTCAAGGCGCCAGCCCAGGTGTTTTGGCCTGCGACGTTGTGGATGGTCCCGTTGCTCGAGACCGTCAGAGCCTCTGCGCCGACATCCATGTCGCCCGCAGACGCGCCGATTTGCAGCGTTGCGCCGCTGGCCAACGTGGTTCCATTGGTCGTTGTGCCCAAGGCATTGGAATGCGCTGCGCGCAGCGTTCCGGCATTGACCGTCGTGGCACCGGAGTAGGTGTTGTCGCCACTGAGGGTAAGCTTTCCAGCCCCTTCCTTGGTGAGGGTCGAAGTGGTTGCTATGCGGTCGGCCACCGTGATGTCGCCGGCGCCACCGAAGGTCAGGGCCGCGCTGGTACCAGTAATGGCATTGCCGCTGGCCACATCCAGGGTCAGAGAGCCGGCATCGCTCCGAATCTGGGTCGCCGCTGTCAGGGTCAAAGCACCTGTGATGGTGTTGTTACCGCTGACGTTACGCAGCGCACCGCCAGAACTGATGCCGGTGCCCGCCAGTGACACAGGCTCTGTCAGAGTGATTGCGCCCTGGAGAGCCAGGGCCGCGCCGCTGGCGACGGTGGTGCTGCCCGCCGCCGAGCCCAGGGCCGATGAGTTGCTCACAACGACGGTTCCGCCGCTGATGGTCGTGGCACCGGAATAGGTATTGGTGCCCGATAGGGTCAGACTGCCCGCACCTGACTTCGTCAGCGTACCGTCGCCGGAGATTACGCCAGGCAGGCTGGAGTCGTTGGACCGATCGACCGTCAGCGCCGCAGTTCGTGCCACGGCGCTGATCGTCGAGTTGATCAAGTCAATGTTGCCGGCGACACTTCCTGCGGTTCCACCAGTGCCCAGTGTCAATTTAGTGCGCAGCGTTGTGGTGCCGGTGTAAGTGTTGTTCCCGGTGAAAGCCATGGTTGAAAGACCCGTCACCTCCACATTGCCCGCACCCGAGATCACGCCGGCATAGCTGCTGTTGTAAACGTCGATGTGGGTCGAGGCGGTATAGGTCGTGAACCGAACGGTAGAGCCCGCTGCGGTCGAGATATCGCCCGCTGCCATGGCGTTGTAACCACTGTTGCCGCCTGTGGATTTGATGTCCAAGGTACCGCCCTGAACGTCATAACGGGGCAGCGGGCTGGGGGTGCTGAAGTACTCCAAGCCGACCGTGCCCGAGCCCACCTTGGTGATGAGGTTGCTCGTTCCCGAGGCCGAGTGAAAGCGCAGGTTCATGCTCCCTGCGCCGCCGAGAGTAGCGCCGCTTCCGAAGGTCATTCGGTTTCACACCGTGGGGGTGGTGGCCGTATTGCTGTTGATCAAGGCCCCCGCTGAGCTAACGCCGCTTCCGTTGATCGTCCAATATGCGTTACCACCGCTGGACTGATCCACTCCAAATCCATTGAGGTCAAGCGTGGCACCGCTGACCACTGTGACGTTACCAGTCTGCGCACTGCTCAGTTGCAGCAGGCCGGCATTGATCTGCCAAACGCTCGAGCCGCCAGAGCTGATGAGCGTTCCGTCACCATCTTTTGTTTGCGTACCGCCCAGGCTGGCCCCACTTCGGGTCACGCTCAGGCTGGCGCCCGTTCCTACAGAGTAGGTCACAGGCCCTTGCGAACCCGAGCCCACCAGGTTGCCCAGGATGCCGTTGCCGGTATGGTTGCGAATAGTGGGTACCGCGTCGACGCCGGGTCTGTTGGACGGCTGGATTGCGTTGGTGATGGTCTGTCCGTTGACGTCCAGAGTGACTACGTTGTTGTTCGTCCCACCCAAATACACCAACGAGGATAAGCCCAAAGGCCCGCTCACCAGGCTGCCCGAGGAAAGTACGCTCGAACTGGCTGCCTTTAATGTTCCGTTACTGATGGAAACGTTGCCCGTGAACGTGTTGGCTCCGCCCAAGGTCAGACTTCCAACCCCGTTTTTGACGAGCCCAGTAGCGCCCGAAATAATCCCGCTAACGCTGGCAGTACCCGCCACATCGAAGACCCAGAAGGCCTGCGTGGTGCCGGCATAACTGACGGCCGCATTGCCGTTGACTTCCAGGGTGCTGCCGGTGGCCACTGAGGCCGTATTCATGTTGGTGATGGTCAGTGCGCCACTGAGCACGTTGTTTCCACTGACGCTTTCCAGAGAGGTCTTCCAGTCGTTGCTGGCCGTGCCTCCGGTCAGTGACAGGGGGTTGGCCAGTGTGACGCCGCCAGCCAGTTGCAGCTTGGCGCCTGAAGCAACGCTGATGGCGCCGCTTCCTGCACTCGCACTGGCGCCGCTGAACTGCAATGCACCAGCGTTGATGCTTGTTCCACCCGAGTAAGTGTTATTGGCAGACAGGGTGATGGAACCGGAACCGGTTTTGGTCAGGCCGCCTGAACCGGAGATCACCCCTGTCACGGTGCCTGCACTATCGCTGCGATTGAGCGTGAGAGTGCCGTTGTTGACAATATCGCCGCTTGTGTCGCCGCCACTGCTGCCCGAACCGATCTGCATGGTCCCGTTGTTAACCACCGACCCGCTGAGCAGGCCGCTGCTGCCCGAGCCGACAACCAGCGTAGCGTTGTTGACCACGGAGTCAGACAGGGTGCCGCTGCTGCCCGATCCCACCGTCAAAGTGCCAGTGCTGACCGTGACTGTGCCGCCGAGGGCGGTGGTGCCACCCAGGGCCAAGGTGCCGGCGCCTGTTTTTGTCAGGGCTCGTGCACTGCCGCCAGGAGCTATCCCCCCGCCCAAAGTCAGGCTGGCACCCGTGCCTACACTGATGGTGGTATCGGCGCTCAAGGTCAACACCCCGGTGCTTGAGCCGGTTCCCGTGGAGGCGGTGATGTCACCGCCTGCCAGCGTGATGGCTTCAGCACCCAGGCTGGCACCTCGGATGTCTAGGGTGGCACCGGAGGCCACTGTGGTCGCGCCCGTGGCATTGCCGAGCTTGCCGCTGCCACTGACAGCCGTTGTGGCCGCCGACAGCGTGGTAGCCCCGCCATAGGTGTTGGCCCCGGACAGCACCAAAGTACCGCTTCCCGTCTTGGTCAAGCCATAGCCGTTGCTGCCATCGCCAATGGCGCCACTGATCGTCAAGCTGCCCCCGATCACGTCCAAGGTGCTCGAAGCGCCCAGCGTGACGGCCCCAGGCACTGTGGTGACCCCTGTTGATAGCAGCGTGCCGCCATTGATCGTGATGGCCTCACTGCTCAACGAGACGCCGTTGAGCTGGAGCGTCGCACCGCTGGCGATCGCCACGCCGCTATTGGTCGAGCCCAGGCTCGAACCATGGCTGGCAATCACCGTCCCGTCATTGATGGATAAAGCTCCCTTGTTACTGCTGGCCTGTGCCAGTGTCAGGGTACCTGCGCCTGTTTTAGTGATGGCGTAGGTGTAACGACTGTCCTCTGCCAAGCTGGTGTTCATGGTCAGCGACGCACCGGCTGCAACGTGGAAAGTGGCCGGGCCATAAAGCTCAAAGCTTTGGCTTATGGCGGAGCTACCAGCGCTGCTGCTGATGGTTCCGCCAGAAAAAGGCCAGATATTGCTTCCGGACGCCAGGGTGATGTTTGCAAGGTCTAAGGTCGCGCCACCATAGATCATGGTCCGAAAGGTCTGCCCGAGCGCGCCAGCATGAGCCAACGATAGCGTGCCGTAGCGAACGGCCAATCCTGAGGCTATCGTGTTGGATGCAGCCCAGACCACCGTCCCCGCACCGAGCTTCCAGATAAAGCCGTTGTTGTGCGAGACATTGCTGATCACCCCCGAGATCGTTCCAACCGTACCGGCTTCGGCACTGACGCCATAGTTAGCGTTTTCATTTTGTGGAATTGTTGGGAAGTACACCGTTCCGGCGAGGCTGGGCGTAGTGCCCTGGAAAAGCAGCAGGCCATCCATGCTGATCGCTTCGGCCCCCACGCTGGCGCTGTTGATGGCCAAGACCGCGCCAGCGGCGACAGTCGTACCAGCGGCCGTACTGCCCAGAGCATTGTTATGCCCAGCCACCAAGGTTCCAGCGCTGACGGTGGTCGCGCCGCTGTAGCTGTTGTTACCGCTCAGGGTCAGGCTGCCGGCACCAGCCTTGGTGACGACACCCGTGCCACTGACCACAGATGAGAGCGTGCTGCTTCCCACCTGGGTCAGAGCCAATGTGCCATTGTTGGTGATGGCGCCTGTCCCACTGATGCCGCCCCCGGCATTGAGGGTCAGCGTGCGGCCCGAAGGGATGGTGATCGCATCGTCGACCACGATATCGCCGCTGCCTGTGGTGACTGCGCCGCTGTAGCCGGCTGTAGATGCGTCGCTGGTCAGAATGCTGATGCTGGCACCACTGAGTGCACTGTTGAGCTGCGCACCCGTCATTTGCCCGCCGGTCGGCGCAATCAGGTAGTCATAGGGATCGAGCAGCCAAAGGCCCGCTCCGCCCTTGGCGTCTTGGGTATCGACCCGGATCGATGCCTGGGTGTCCAGACGTGCACCGGAGGTTTCCACCCGACCGCCTGCGCCAGCGCCAGCGCCGCGAGCGACGATCTGTCCAGCTACGTTCGTCACGGTCTCGGGGTTGTCGACACGGCTCCAGAGCACCGCCTCACCCCCACTTCCATCGACAGTGGCCGAAACGTCCACCACAGCGCCTTCGGCCATCGTCACCTGGCGCGCCTGCGCTATGGTGCCGCTGCCTTGCCAGCCGCCGCCCACATGCACCGTGCCGCCGCCCTTGGCGCCGGTGGCCAGTGTGCGGCTGCCGGCGCTCAGCGTGATTTCGTCGCCTTCGAGCACGATGCGCCCGCCCTTGGCTTGCAGGCTCGATGCATTGAGCTCGCCGCTGGAGCGGATCACGCCAGCTTGCAGACGACTGGCACCGACTGCCGACAAGATGATCATTCCGTCCGGGGCCAGCACTGCATGGCCGTTGTCGACCAGCGAGGCAATCGCCGACGGTGTGGTTTGCAAGCTGGCCAAGCCTTGCTGGCCGTCCAGACGCAGGGTAATCACCTCACCGGCGGCCATCGCCACCGTGCCTGCCTGGGCAATCACCACACCCTGGTTGCGCACCTCGGGGGCCAGCAGGGCGATGTAGCCACCGAGCCGGCTGCGCAACTGGCCTTGGTTGATCACCGCGCCTGTGCTGCCGGCACGCTCGAAGCGCAGCTGCCCGTCCATGAAGGACTTGTCGTCAATGCGGTGGGTGGTGGCCAGCAGGCTGCCCACGTCGACCCGCGCGCCAGCGCCAAACAGCACCCCCTCCGGGTTGCTGATGAAGACCTGGCCGGGCGCAGACAGCTGGCCCAGGATATTGCTTTGCCCGCCGCCGAGCACCCGGTTGAGCGTGACCGACTGAGCCGATGGTTGGTCGAAGCGAATCTGCGCCTTGGCGCCTAAATTGAAGGTGTCCCAATTGACCACCGCCCGCTGGCTGCTTTGCTGCACAGTCAGGCTGGGGGCCGCAGGGGCACGCATGATCGATGCCTGCCCTGCGACAACCTTGCCGCCCGTGGGCAAGGCCTTGGGATCTAAGGCAACTTGCGCCCAGAGCGCCATCGGCGCCAACACACCGAGCATGGCGCCCAGCCCCGCGCGAATCGCGGCACAGACGAGCTTGGATGCGCCTGACTTTCCGCGGCCCCGAGCGACCTCGGAGACGGCTTGCCAGAGCTGTGTTGACTCGTTCCAGACAAGTCTGAAGGTGTGATTGAGGCTGTGCATGGAGGTGCCGGGTGCAGTCGTTGGGGGCGCGGTTGAGGGCTCAAGCCAAACGCTTGACCACTGGGGCGCCGTCAGCTCTAGAGATGTCGTTCACAGCGGCGCGCAGGAATCTAAGGGCCTGCCAAGGCCCAGCAGGAATGACATGCGGGAACGTCCCAATTTGTAAAATGTGTCTGATGTTGTTTAATTGTTGATGATGGTTAAGTTTGAAACCCAAAGAAAGCCAAATCAGCAGAGCATGAATTGGCGATGCCTGAGGCAGATCTGCCTTTTTTTTGTGGTCTTTTGGTCTACTTTTTGGCCCCAAATCTGTCTGGGAGCGCCGGGGGAAAAAGGCCATGCCCTCAGCAGGGCCTGGGCCGAAGACCCTTCTGGCCAATTGAGTTTTGAGCAGGCACGTCGATTGCCCCTGCGGCCCCTGCAAGGCGTGCTCAGTGCGGGCTTTGGCCAATCGGTGATCTGGATGCGGCTGCGCGTCGACCCCGAGCTGCAAACGGTGAGCAAGCTCTCGCCAGACCGCCTGGTCCTGCGGATCAGGCCGGTGTACCTGGACGAAATCGAGGTCTTCGATACCGCTTTGGCTGAGCCGAGGATAGGGGCGGTGGGGGACCGCTTCCATCCCCGCGCGGCGGAATTGGACAGCCTGGATTTCTCCATGACGATCGATCGTGGCCAGGCGCCCCGAGACATCTGGCTCAGGCTGAAGTCCACCAGCACCCGCCAGATCCATGCGGAGGTGCTGAGCTTTGACGAATGGGAACACACCAGCCGGATGCAGCAGCTGGTTTTTTCTACCTACGTTGCGCTTATCGTCATTTTTGCCGTCTGGGGCCTGACGGCCTGGGCCTTCGGGCGCGACCTCTTGTTGGGCGCCTTTGGGTTGAAGCAAACCATGGCCCTGGGTTTTGCCCTGACTTCCCTGGGTTACCTGCGGGTGTTCTGGCCACTGGATTGGCCGGCGCACTGGCTGGATCTGTTGGCGTCGATATTGAGCATCGTTTCCGTCAGCACGGCCGCTTTATTTCATATCGTGTTCACGCGGGAATTTGGGCTGCGGGCATGGACCCGCGTCGCCCATGGTTTCATACTTTTACTGCAAGTGCTCAAGCTGGCCCTTTTGGCGGCAGGTCACACCATTTTGGCCCTGCAGATCAATATGACCGAGGTGCTCCTGGTGCCCGCCGTGCTGCTGGTCTCTGTGATCACCGCCAAAGGCTGGACGCGCCCTGAAAAATTGCGCCCGACGCTGCCAAGGCGGCTGGTGATCGGCTTTTATGGGCTTTTTGTCATTGCCATGCTTATTCCAGCGCTGCCCGGCCTGGCGCTGCTGGCGGGCGGAGAGATTTCACTGTATTTCGTGCAGACCCACGGCCTGATGACGGGGGGCCTGATTTTGATCATGCTGCAGTACCGAGCCCGTTTGCGCGGTCTGCAGCAGCGGGAGACGGACCGGGCTCTGGAGCGCAGCGTGATGCAAGCCCTCCAGGAGCGCGAGGTTCGCGAAGAACAGGAGCGGCTGCTGGAAATGCTGACGCATGAGCTCAAGACGCCGCTGGCCACCATGAATATGCGGCTCGATGCCAATACGCCAGGCGGGCGAGATATCAAACGCGCGATCCGTGACATGAGCGAGGTGATCAACCGCTGCGTGCAGGCCAGTCAATTGGAAGACAAGAGGCTCGCCCCGGTGGTGGGCTGGTGCGCTGTGGCCGACGTGGCGCGCGATGCGGCAGCCTCGTGCCCCAGGCCCGAGCTCGTCAAGTTGACGGTGGACGGCCAAGGGCAGATGAACACCGACCCGCAGTTGCTTTTTATCGTGATCAGCAATTTGCTCGAGAACGCCTGTAAGTACGCCAAAGACACCGCTCCCATCGAACTGGTGATCAGGCAGTCGCCTGCTATCGGCGAAGCGGCAGCCTCGGTGCTACTGACGCTGTCCAACCTACCCGGTCAAGCCGGTTGGCCCGATGCGGACAGGCTGTTCGAGAAGTACTACCGCAGCCCGCAGGCCCGCAGGCACTCAGGCACCGGCTTAGGCCTGTACCTGGTTCGCCACCTGGTGCGCCTGCTCGGCGGCGACATCGCCTACAAGCCAGACGCCTCGCATGTGCGCTTTGTGATCAAGCTGCCGAGCCACCCAGTGGCTGAACACGGCGTGCGCGCCCTCCCCGCACAGCTGGCCTGACCGCCAGCCATCCCTGGCGCCTTGCGCTTGGACAGAACCCGCAGCCCGCTGGACGGCCCAGGCAGCGCGCCCAGCACAAAGCTTGCCGGCGGCAGCGCCTGAATTTGGCTTGTTTTGGGAATCGAGCGCGACACTCACTACCATGCTGGTTTGCGCTCCGCACAGAGCGCCTGAATTGAACTGAGCACTATGCACTCTGGCGGATCAGCTTTGCAGATTTTGGTCGTCGAAGACAACGACAGCCTGCGCGAAGCCACAGTCGATTTTCTGAACGCCAGCGGGCACAGCGCCTCGGGCGTGGTCAGCGCCGAGGATGTGGACGACACGCCGCAAGAAGGCCTGCCCGACATCTACCTGATCGACATCAACCTACCCGGTGAGGACGGTTTCAGCCTGGCTGAAAGAATCCGGGCCAGCCAGCCTTTGGTCGGCATCGTGCTGATCACCGCCCGCAGCCGGCTGACCGACCGGGTCGAGGGCTACACCAGCGGTGCCGACTCCTACCTCGTCAAGCCGGTGGAGCAAGCTGAAATGCTCGCTTGCATCAACAGCTTGGGCCGGCGGCTCAAGACCGCGCGCGCAGAAGACGTCCCGGGGTTGATCTACGACAGCCAGACCTTGAACCTATCCGGGCCGGACGGCAAAGTGGCGTTGACGCATGGCGAGGGCTTGCTCTTGTCCGCCTTCGGCCGCGCTGCCGGTAACAAACTGGAGCGTTGGCAGGCCATGCAGTTGGTCGATGCCAAAGACAAGGGGCTGGTGCCGGCCAACCTGGAAAAGCGGATCAGTGCACTGCGTAAAAAGCTGGTCCAGTGCGGCGCGCCCGACAACGCCATTCGCACCATGCGCGGCGTTGGCTATGCGCTGTGCTACCCGGTGCGGGTCATCTAAAAAAGCCTCTCCGTGGGCGCGCAAGACGGCAGCGCCGGCGGGGCTGTCATTGCTGCAACAATCGGCGCTCCATGGCCAATTCCGTTCCCTGGGCTCTGTCCCACGCCCAAGTCGTCATCGAAGTGGTGGCCACGCTGGCCTTTGCGCTCTCAGGTGTGATTGAAGGCGCGCGCAAGCGCCTGGACGCCGTGGGCATCTGCGTGGTGGCGGGCCTGGCTGCCTTTGGTGGAGGAACGGTGCGCGATGTGCTGCTTGACCGCCGGCCGCTGTTTTGGATGCAACACGCCGGCTGGATCTGGGTGCTGCTGGCGCTGTGCGTGGCGGCCATGGTCTTCATGCGCGCGCGTCACCTGGAGCCGACCGAGCGCGCGATGCAGTGGCCCGACGCACTCGGCCTGGGCCTGTTCACCGCAGTCGGCACACAGATCGCCCTGGACGCGGGCATGCCGGCCATCATTGTGGTGGTGCTGGGCATGGTGACCGCCGTCTTTGGTGGCGTGCTGCGCGACATCGTGTGCAATGAGATTCCCCGCGCCTTTAGCGACCACCGGCCTTATGCGGTGTGTTCTTTTGCCGGCGGCTGGGTGATGGTGCTGGCCCACAGCCTGGCCTGGCCGCAGTGGGGCGCCCTGCTGGCGGCGGCCGGCACCGCCTGCATGCTGCGGATGGCCGCGCTGTGGCGCAATTGGCGGCTGCCGGCCTGGCAGGCTGGTTAGACTTTGCCCTCATGAGGCACTTTTTGCGGATTCTGGGCCTGCTGCTCCCGCTGACCGCAGCGGCGCAGTCGGCGCTGCCGCCCTGCCCGACAGACGTCAGCGTTCGCTGGCATCAGTGCTTTGGAACTTTCGCAGACAAGAGCGAGAGGTACGTCGGAGAATTCCGCAACGACCGCTATCACGGCCAGGGCACCTACTACTTCCCCAGCGGCGCCACCTATGCCGGCGAGTTCCGCGACGGTGTGCGCCACGGACGGGGCGCCTACACCTTTGCCAACGGGGTGAGGTTCGTCGGCGAGTACCAAGACGGTAAGCGGGAGGGTTTGGGGATCGAATACGGGCCCGACGGCTCCGTCACCCGATCGGGTCAGTGGTCAGACGGGAACTTGACCCAATCTTTTGCGCTCAGCACCCAGCGCTTTCCGTTCAGCAGCAGCCCTCGACCCACCGCCGCCAGTCCGGCCGACCCCGGCCGGGCCGAAAGAGACCGGCTGCTGGCTGAAGCCCAGTCCGAGCGGCAGCGGCGCGTGCAACTAGAAGCGCAGTTGGAAGCAGAGCGCAGAAAGCGGCTCGAAGCAGAAAACCGCCGAGGCAGCGAGCAGGCGCCCTCCACCGGCACGGGCTTTTTGGTGGCGCCCGGGCTGCTGATCACCAACCACCATGTGGCGGCTAACTGTCAGCGCCTCGATATCGTCTCGCCCGATGGACGGCGCGCCGCCAAGCTGGTCGACGCCGACGATCTGGTCGATCTGGCATTGGTGCGCGTCACCGGCCTGTCGGGGCCGGTGGCGTCGATCCGCCGAGCCGGCAGCCTGCGCTTGGGCGAGGCCGCTTATGCCTTCGGCTTTCCCCTGACCGGCTTGCTCAGCGAAGGCGGCAACTTCACCAACGGGGTGGTCAGCAGCCTGCGCGGCATGCGCGACTCAGTCCATCAAATACAAATCACCACGCCAGTGCAGCCGGGCAACAGCGGCGGGGCACTGGTGGATTCGGCCGGCGGCGTGATCGGCGTTGTTGCGGCCAAGCTCAATGCCGCTGCGGTGTCGCGGGCGACGGGCGACATTCCGCAGAACGTGAACTTCGCCGTCTCGCCACAAGCCCTGGCAGATTTTCTGCGCAAGAACGCGATAGCAACCCGATCTGTCGAGCGGGGCGCCGCGCTCGACACCGCCCAGCTCGCTGACACCTTGCGCGGCTTTACCCACCGGGTGGAATGCTCGGGGCCGCCTTTGGCCCCGCCAGCGCAAAGAGCAGCGGAGCCAAGCGCGGCACCGGCCAGTGGCAACACCGCGTTGTGGCTGATCAACCGATCGGGCGAATCCATCTTTCGGGTGTTTGTGTCGGCTACAAGTGCCAACAACTGGGGGACGGATCAGCTGGGCAGCAGCGTCATTGCCAGCGGCGAGCGCTTCAAAGTCGAGCCAGCGGCCGCGCTCGGCTGCGTCTTTGACGTCCGGGTGGAATACAAATCGGGCGCTTTTGAGGAAAAGCGGCAGCAGGATTTTTGCGCCCTGGACGACCTGGCCTTCACCGGCGAAGGCCGCCGGACGGCGGCAAGCACCACTGCGGCCAACTGGGTTCTGGTCGCGACCTCATCGGCCGACAACGAGTTCTACGCCGACCCGGCCACGATACAGCGCGATGGCGACTACCGGCGCTTTTGGCGGCTCCTTAACCTCAAGGTGCCGCTCGATTCGGGCGCCAGCTCGTTTCGCATCTTCCGTGAAATCGACTGCCGCCAGCGCCGCGGCCGTAACCTGCAGTGGACGTCCTTCCGTGGCCCCAAGGCCAGCGGTGAGATGCTGCTCTCCAACACGGAGAGCAGCGCCTGGGAATTCATCGCCCCGGACGCTGTGACCAACACTGAACTGCGTTACGTCTGCGCACGTTAGGGGCGGTCGGGCAGCTTGCAAGGCCCTTGCAAATTTGAAAATGATGCAGACAGCCCCCTCCTAAGCAGGCGCCGGCACCGGGTGATCCCCAATATCTAAAGTCCGGGTCCCCTCAATAATCTGGCCGGACTATGACAGCGACATCCCCTCTGGCCCGTACGTCCTCGGGCCTGCTGCGCGGCAGCACTGAACAAGGCGTCCAAGTTTTCCGTGCAGTCCCCTATGCCGCCCCCCCGGTCGGCCCGCTGCGCTTTGCCCGGCCGCAGGCGCCTGAGGCCTGGAGCGGCGAGCGCGATGCCACGCGCGACGGCCCGGTGCCGCCGCAGCCGGTCTCGCGTTTGCGCGCCGCCATGGGCGACTTCCAGGCCGAACAGTCTGAAGACTGCCTGACCCTGACCATCACCACCCCCGCGGCCAACAAACGGCGCCGGCCGGTCATGCTGTGGCTGCACGGCGGCGCCTTCTGGACCGGGGCCGGCTCGCTGCCCTGGTATGCCGGTCACAGCATGGCCAGCCACGGCGATGTGGTGGTGGTGGGGGTTAACCACCGCCTGGGCGCGCTGGGCTTCATGTGCCTGCCGGGCGTCGCCGAGCCCAACCTGGGCCTGCACGACCAAATGGCCGCACTGGAGTGGGTCTACCGCGAGATCGAGGCCTTCGGTGGCGACCCCGACAACATCACGGTCTTCGGCCAATCGGCCGGAGGACTCACCACCCTGGCCATGCTGGCCCGCCCTGAGAGCCAGCGGCGCATGCGCCGGGCCATCGTGCAAAGTGCCCCCTTTGGCCGCCTGCTGCGCACGCGCGCCGAGGCCCAGGGCATCGCCGAAGCCATCGCCCAGAAGCTGGGCATCACCGAGGCCGCGCAGTGGCACACGGTCAGCGCCCAGGCCATCAACGAGGCGCAGCTGGCCGTGGCCCGCAGCATGGCCAGCTTTGCCAACAGCATGCCGGTCTTCATTCCGGTCATTGACCATGAGCTGCTGGGTGAAGACGTGATCGGCGCCGCGCTGGCCGGCGCCAGCCAATGCGACCTGATGATCGGCTACACCCGCGACGAGATGGCGTCCTTTTTTGCACCGGACGAGCAGATCGCACAGGCCAGCCCGGCGCAGCTGCGCTCGGTGTTCGCCCGCGCCTTTGGCGCTGCTGCTGACGAGGCCATGGCCGAATACCGCCAGCGCGCACGTGGCCAGGACAATGCCTCCTTGCTGGGCGCCATGCTCGGCGATGCATCCTTTGCGGGCGGCGTACTGAGCTTTGCCGAGCGCCTGGCTGCAATGGGCCGGCCGGCCTGGGTCTACCGCTTTGACTGGGCAGCGCCGGGCAACCGCTTCGGGGCCTGCCACTGCGGCGAATTGCCCTTCATGTTCGACACCCTGCCGGCCTGGCAAGCGCCCATGCTCGAGGGCGGCGAGCCGCAATCCATGGCCAGGCTGGCCGCGCAGATGCGCGACGCCTGGGTAGCCTTTGCGACCCGCGGCGACCCCTCGCACCCCGGCCTGCCCCAGTGGCCGGCCCACGGGCGCGAGATGCAGACCATGCTGTTTGACACGCAAAGCCGCCTCAGCCTGGACCCGGCGGGCCGCAGCCGCTGGAAATTTTGGCCATGAGCGATGCGCTGATCCGCTTTCAGGACGTCAAGCTGTCCCTGGGCGGTCAGGTCATCTACGACCGCCTGAGCTTTCATGTCGAGCGCGGCGAATTCGTCTGCCTGCTCGGGCCTTCAGGCTGCGGCAAATCAACCTCGCTGCGCCTGATCGGTGACCTGCTGCAGGCCGAGTCTGGCAGCGTGATGGTCGACGGTAAGGCGCCGGCGCAAGCCTGGCAGGATGTGGCTTTTGTCTTTCAGTCCCCGCGCCTGGCGCCCTGGCGCAATGCCCTGGACAACGTGCTGCTCGGGCTGGAGCTGCGGCGCGGTCGGGGGCAAGCCCGGCAAAGCCAGGAGCGCGCCCGCGAGCTGCTGGCGCTGGTGGGCCTGGCCGATTCGGCCCACAAATACCCCTCCATGCTGTCGGGGGGCGAACGTCAGCGCGTGGCGCTGGCGCGCGCACTGGCGGTGGATCCCTCCATCGTGCTGATGGACGAGCCCTTCTCGGCCCTGGACCCCAACACCCGCAGGCGGCTGCGCGCCGAGATCGAAAGCATCTGGCAGCGCACGGGCCGCACCGTGCTGCTGGTCACGCACGACATTGAAGAAGCCATCGTGCTGGCCGACCGCATCGTGCTGCTGTCCAACAAACCCACCCGTGTGCTCGAGAGCATCGCGGTCACGGTGCCACGGCCCCGGCGCCTGGAAGGCCACCCCGAGCTGGCCGCGCTCAAGGACCGGCTGCACCACCTCTTTCAATCCCTGGAAGCTCAACCTGAGGAACTTTGACATGCGCTTGAACCGTCGCCATTTCCTGGCCGCCACCAGCGGCCCCGCCCTTCTGTCGGCCTCGCCCCTGCGTGCCCAGACCAAGCCCAAGGTCAGCTACGCCTACTTGATGGATCCGGCCTATGACGCGGTGGTGTGGGCCATCAAAAACGGCAAGGTGCGCTCCAACCTGATCGACGTCGAAGTCTCGGGTCTGCTGATTCCGCAGCTGCTGCAAGTCACCTCGACCAAGCAGTACGACGTGGTGATGACCGCCGTGATTGGCGTGCCCGCAGCCATTGCGCGCGGCCTGGACCTGCGCATCCTCTCGGCCGCGCTCTACACCTCACCGGCCGGTGAGGGCTCGGGCGTGTGGGTCAAGAAAGGCAGCCCCCTGAGCTCGCCCGCCGCCTTGAAGGGACGCACCTTGGCTTCCTACGGCCTGCGCTCCACCGGCTACATGTATGCGCGCGAGGCCCTGCGCCTGAAGTTCGGGCTGAACATGGCCCTCGAAGGCGGCGATGTGCGGCAGGTCGAGGTGCAGGCTCCCAATCTGCCGGCGGCACTGGCCACCGGTCAGGCCGATGCCGCCACGCTGATCCACAGCCAGGCCTGGCGCGCCAAGCAAAGCGGCGAATACGTCAACATCTGCGAGACCAACGCCATCCTCAACGAGCGCTACGGCTCGCTGGTGGCGGCCGTCAATGTGTCCTACCCTGACCGCCTGGCCCAGCGCGCCGAACACATCATTGAATTCAACCGCATGTTCAAGGCCTCGATCACCTATGCGCTGGCCAACCGCGATGAGGTCTTTGGCGCCGTGGCCAAACAGGCCAACATCGACCGCGCCTTCCTCGACTGGTGGTTCGACAAGACCACCAGCGTGCCGGCCGTCTTTGGTGATGAGCATGCCAAGGCGGTTCAGACCGGCTGGAACATCGGCCGCGAGATGGGCATGATCAATGCCGTGCCCGACATCAAGCCCCTGATCTGGGACAAAACCCTGCGCTCATGAGTCCTGCGCGCGTGGCGCCAGCCAGCGGCCTGCTGGCGCTGGCCTTTGCGCTGGCCCTGGCGGTGGCCTGGGTGGCCGCGACCGGCCGCGTGCCAGCCTATGTGCTGCCGCCACCGGCCGAGGTCGGCGCAGCGCTGCTGGGCTTTTTCACGCGCGCGCAGCGGGCCATGCATCTGGGCGCCACCCTGGCGCACATCAGCGCGGCCATCGTCCTCTCCTTCGTGCTGGGCGCGGCACTGGCCTTCGCGGCGCACTATGCACGCTGGAGCGCGCCGGCCATCCACCAGCGCCTGAGCCCGTTTTTGAGTGCCTTCTCCGGCATAGGCTGGACCCTGCTGGCAGTCATCTGGTTTGGCGTGTCCAGCCTGAGCGTGGTGTTTTCCATCGTGGCGGTGCTGCTGCCCTTTGCCATCGTCAACCTGCGCGAGGGCCTGCTGGCCCTGGATGCCGAGCTAACCGAAATGGGCGCGAGCTTCGGCCGCGACCCCTGGCGCAGCTGGCGCCTGCTGGTGCTGCCCGCCCTGCTGCCGATCACGGCCGCCACCTTGCGCATCATGTTCGGTGTGGCCTGGAAGGTCACGCTCACGGCCGAGCTCTTTGGCGGCGGACGCGGCCTGGGCTACCTCATCAACATGGCACGGCAGGACTATGACACCGCCACCATTTTTGCGGTCATCCTGCTCATCATCGGCATCGTCACCCTGGCCGACCGCCTTCTGTTTGCGCCGCTCGAGCGCCTGTGTACCCGCCAATTCGGGAGCGCGGCATGAAGCCGCAGACCCCTGTAGACCAGGCCAGCGGCCTGGCCGGCCGGAGCTGGGGCATGTGGCTGGCCGATGCCCTGGTGGTGCTGGCAATTGCAGCGTGGGCCGCCGGCGCCTCGCGCCTGCCCGACTTTGTGCTGCCCGGGCCACAGGCAGTCGGCCTGCGCCTGCTCGATCTGTTCACCGACCCCGAATTCTTTTTCCACACCCTGGCATCTACCCTGCGCGTGATGCTGTCGGTGCTGCTGGCCCTGTTGATCGGCAGTGGCCTGGCCCTGGCGGTGCGCGCACTGCCGGTGCTCGAGGGCCTGATCGGCGGCCTGCTGCAGCCCTTTCTCAGTGCCTTCCCCTCCATAGGCTGGGCCATCCTGGCGGCCATCTGGTTCGAGCCTGGACACGGCTCCATCGTCTTCGTGCAGGTGGCCATTTTGGTGCCCTTTTGCCTGATCAATATGGGCGAAGGGCTGCGCCAAATGGACCGCGAAATGCTCGAGATGGCCACCAGCTTCACCCGCAAGCGCGCGCGCATCGCGCTGCAGGTGGGCCTGCCGCTGCTTGTGCCTTACATGATGGGCGCCCTGCGCATGGCCTATGGCGTGGCCTGGAAGATCGCCCTGGTGGCCGAGCTGCTGGGCTCGACCTCGGGCCTGGGCTTTTTGATGTTGCGCGCCCAAGGATCGGCCGACCTGACCACCGTGCTGGCCGCCTGCATGGCCATCATCGCGCTGTTCTTCGCCGGCGAGCGCCTGCTGCTCGATCCGCTGGCGCGGCGCTTGGGCGGGCGCTAAAGGCCGATCACCTGCAAAAAGCCCAGGCAGAGCGCCGCCAAGAGCAGCGTCTCGATCAGCATCAGCGTGACCGGCTTCCAGCCCACGGCAACGATCTCGCGCAGATGCGTCTTCAGACCAATGGCCGCCATGGCTGCGACCAGGCAAGCCTGCGACACATCCACCCCGCCGCGCACCGCGGCCGCCGGCAACCAGCCGCTGCTGTTGACCCACACCAGCAGCGCAAAGCCCACGGCGAACCAGGGCAGCAGTGGCGGGCGTTTGCCAGGCGCCGCGCTGCCCGCCTCGCCCTTGGCCGCCGCCTCCCTGGCCTCACGCAGCATATAAGAGCGCGCCAGCGCCGAGGCCAGCAAAATCACCGGCAGCAGCAAAGCCACGCGCAGCAGCTTGACCACCGTGGCCATATCACCGGCCTCGTGCGAGATGCTGTAACCCGCGCCCACCACCTGCGCCACGTCATGGATGGTCGCGCCCATAAAAAATCCCGCAGCCGCATCGCCCAGGCCCAGTGCGTGCGCCAACAGCGGATAAGCCACCATGGCCAGCGTGGACAAGGTGCTCACGCCTATGACGGTGAACAAGGTGGCCCGCTCCTTGAGCGGGTGCGCCGGCATGGCCGCTGAGAGCGCCAGCGCCGCCGACGCTCCACAAATGGCCACCGCCCCACCGGTGAGCAGGCCGAAAAACACCCGAAAACCCATGAGCTTGGCCAGCGCCATGCCGCAGGCAATCGTCAGCGCCACGGCCGCCACCACAAAGGCCAGCGAGGTCCAGCCCAACGCGCTCACCTGCTCAAAGCTCAGGCGCAGGCCCAGCAGCGCCACACCCAGGCGCAGCACCTGGCGCGCCGTGAACTCAATGCCCGGCTCGCAGCGGGTGCCCTGCGACAAAAAGTTCAGCGCCATGCCCAGCAAGAGCGCGAACAGCATGACCGGCGCGCCATAGTGCTTGGCCAGGAACATGGCGGCCAGCGCCACCACCGCGCTCACGGCAAAACCGGGCCACAGGCGCTGCAAGGGCATGACGGGCTTCCAGGTTTGGAACAGACGAAAAAAAGCACCGGCACAGCCGGTGCATGCACAAGGCAGACCGCCGCTTACTGCAGCTTGATGTTGAACTGCTTGACGGTGGCGGCGTTGCGCTCGAACTCGGTGCGCACCGAGGCGGCCAGCTGCGCCGGCGGCGTGAGCGGCTCCATGTCGAAGCCGGCGGCCACCAGGCGGTCGCGCACCTTGGCAGCGCCCGCGGCCTTGACCAAAGCGGCATTGACCTTGTCGGTCGTCTGCGCGTTGACTTGAGACGAGGCGATCACGCCCACCCAATTGCTGTAGTCCAGCTCCGGGAAGCCCTGCTCGGCCATCGTGGGCACATTGGGCAGCTGGGGCGAGCGCACCTTGGCGGCGATGCCATAGGCCTGCACCTTGCCCGAAGCGATCAGCGGCTTGGAAGTCGCCATGCCGTCAAACATGATGGGGATCTGCCCACCCATCACCTGCTGCAGCGCCGGCGGCGAGCCCGGGAAAGGAATGTGCTGCATGTCCAGGCCGGACTTCTGGTTGAGGATCATGCCGGCGTAATGCGAAGCGGTGCCCGCGCTGTAGGAGGCAAAGCTGGTCTTGCCGGGGTTGGCCTTGACCCAGGCCAGCAGCGACTTGGTGTCCTTGGCCTCCAGAGTCGGCGCGCCAATCAGCACCATGTGCGAGCGGGCAATCGCGGTCACCGGCTTGACGTCTTTGAGCGGATCAAACGCTGCCTTCATGACGTGCGGGATTTCGGTCAGCACATTGCTGGCGGTCATCATGATGGTGTTGCCGTCGGCCGGGGCCTGCAGCAGTGCCTGCACGCCGATGCCACCACCAGCGCCGGGCTTGTTGTCCACGATCACCGGCTGGCCAATGTCGGCCGAGAGCTGGTCGGCCACGATGCGGGCCACCACGTCCATGGTGCCGCCGGCCGGGGCCGGCACGATCAGCTTGACCGGCTTGTCGGTCCAGGCCATGGCAGCGGGCAGCGCCAGGGCCAGGCTGGCGGCGCACAGCGCGCGGCGGGTGAAGTGTCGGGCGGGTGAGGTCATGGCGTATCTCCTGGGTTGGCACGAGGGCCTTGCAGCCGGCCCGCAAGGGCAGACTGCTCAGCGCGTAGCGCATCCTAGGATCGCCCGCCTGCCCAGGCTTGACAATCCATGCCACAAAATGTCGAATTTGGGACATCCATGACCGCGTTTCTACCCATCGTTCGCAGCGCCACGCTGGACGGCTTTGCTGCACTCTGCCGCGAACTGGGCCTGGACGCACAGGCCCTGCTGCGCCAGGCGGGCCTGCACCCGCGCAGCCTGCTGGACCCGCAGACCCCGCTGGCGGCCGAAGCGGTGCAGCGCCTGCTCGAAGCCAGCGCACGGGCCAGCGACACCAGCGACTTTGGGCTGCGGCTGGCAGCGCGCCGCAGCTTTGCCAGCCTGGGGCCAGTCAGCCTGCTGATCAAAGGCCAGGCCAGCGTGGGCGAGGCGCTACAGACCCTGCTGCGCTACCTGCGCCTGCTCAACCCCTCGCTGATGGCCAGCCTGGTGCCACGCGGTCCGGTGGTGGTGCTGCAAGAGGAACTGGCCGGCGCGGGCGCGCAGGCGGCGCAGTCCATCGAGCTGGCGCTGGGCATCATGCACACCATCTTGCGCGAGCTTCTGGGGCCGCGCTGGCGGCCGGTGGCGGTGCACTTTCAGCATGCAGCGCCAGATCTGCAGGCCGGCCATGAAGCCTACTTCGGCTGCCGCGTGCGCTTTCGCGCTGGCTTCAACGGCATTGCGCTGCGGCCGGCCGATCTGCAGGCGCAGCCAGCTGGGGGCGACCCAGGGCTGGCGCGGCTGGCCGGGCAGGTGCTCGACGGCGCGCTGGCCGGCGCGCAGGGCCCAGCCAGCGTGGTGCGCCAGTTGGTGATGGCCCTGCTGCCCGGCGGCGGCTGCACGGCGGCCCTGGTGGCCCGGCATCTGGGCGTGGACCGGCGCACCCTGCACCGGCACCTGGCGGCGCAGGGGCAGTGCTTTTCCAGCCTGCTGCAAGGCCTGCGCTGCGATTGGGTGGAGAGGCACTTGAAGCAAGGGCAGTTGCCGCTGGCCGACTGCGCGACCTTGCTGGGCTTTTCAAGCCAGAGCGCGTTTGCGTATTGGTTTCGCTGCCAGTTTGGGGGCAGTGTGAGTCAGTGGCGGCGGGGTGCGCCTGGCCCAGTTCTCACAACAGGTTCCACGGCAGCGCCAGCACATCCTCGCTGATCCAGCGCGGCTGGTCGACAGCGCAGAGCATCAGGCCGTGACCGATGCGCTGGTCGGGGTGGGCTTTGCGAAAGGCTTGCAAGCCCAGCGTCTGTTTGCGGGTGGGCTGGCCGGTGAGTTTGATCTCGATGGGGTGCAGCCAGCCGTCGCGCTCGATGATGCAATCGACCTCGGCCCCGGTGCTGGCGCGCCAGTGATAAAGGTTGGCGCTGCCGCCGATCAAGGCCAGGGCTTTGCGCAGCTCACACACCATGGCGGTCTCGAACAAGGCGCCAAACAGGGGGTGACTGCTCAGGGCCTGCGGGCTGCTCATGGCGGCATGGTGGCAGGCCATGCCCGTGTCTGCCAGATAACCCTTGGGGCTCTTGCTCACGCGCTTGATGCGGTTCGCAAAAAACGGCGGCAGCTCGAACCACTGAAACGTGGCTTGCATCATGCGCAACCAGCGCTGCGCGGTTCTGGGCGCGACACCGATCTCGCGGCCCAGCTGGCTGTGGTTGATTTCCTGCGCGGTCAGCGCGCTCATCAGGCGCACAAAACGGCCAAAGTCATGCCAGTCACCGACCTCACCGGCCAGTCGCGCGTCACGCTCGACATAGGTGCGGTGGTAACCCTGCCAAAAGTGTGGCACCAGGGCCAGGTCCAATGTGTGCGCCTTGGGCATGAAACCACGCCACAGCCATTCGGCCAGGTTCCCGCTGTAGCGCGGCGCAGTGCGGGCACCCGTGGAAAAGTCTTGTTGAGCACCTGCCTCTTGAGCGGCCATCCAGCGCGCCGGCCACAGGCTGCTGGGCTCCTGAGGCTGATCACCCGCCAACTCGCTTTGACTCAGACCCGCCAGCTCCACAAACGCGACACGGCCTGCCAGGCTTTCGGCCAAGGCGCTCATCACCTGCCACTGCTGCGAGCCGGTCAGCAAAAACTGCCCCGGACGGGCCTGATGGGCGTCCACCGCCCGCTTGATGCTGGCCACCAGCTCGGGCGCGTACTGGATCTCATCAAGGATCACCGGCGCGGGGTGGTTTTTCAGGAACAGTTCAGGCTCGCTGCGGGCCTGCTCCAGGTCCAGGCTGGCGTCAAACACCACATAGTCCAGCGTCGGGAACACCTGCCGCAGCAAGGTGGTTTTGCCCACCTGACGCGCACCCGTGACCACCACCACTGGGAAGGCGGCGAACAGGCTTTGAAGATGATGGGCGGCATTGCGGGGATACATAACCATGAATTTTAATACTGTCACTACCAAATTACACGGTTATTTCGGTTTTGCGAGGGCAGGCAGTCACAGCACGGCGGTGGCCAAACGCCAGGGTGGCTGGCCGACGCCCCGACCTACACGCCCGAGCGCGTCGCTCAAATACGGATCAAGAAGGCGAAGATGAGCCAGTCGGTCTTTGCTGGCTTCCTCAATGTGACCACGTCGACGGTGCAAAAGTGGGAGTCCCCCGTGTCTGGTCAACATCCCGGGGGTGCTGCGGCCAGGTTGCTACAGATCATCGACAGGAATGGCATTGAGGCACTCGCGGTCTGAGCCCTGTCCAACATGTCCCGTCAGCGCCTGATGCATTGCGGATCCGCCTCGATGGGCGAGACCGGCTTTGGCGGCCTTCGTCATTTCGCAGGATCGAAAAATCGGTATCGGACCCTAAAGTCGGTACCTAACCCCAAGTTTTCAAACCGATAAGCATCGCCCTTACACCCTAAAAATATACAATTAAGTCAATTCGTTGATTGAATTGTATAGATGCTAGCCCGGTCCATCACCCCAACTCTGCACCGCCTGGCGGCCGGCTTTCCTGTGCTGGCCATGACGGGGCCACGCCAGTCGGGCAAGACCACGCTGGCCCGTGCCCTGTTTGCCGACAAGCCTTACGTCAGCCTGGAAGACCCCATCGAGCGCGCCTTTGCCCACGAAGACCCCATCGGTTTTCTGGCCCGCTTCAGCCAAGGTGCGGTCTTTGACGAAGCCCAGCGCTGGCCCGATCTTTTTTCGCACCTGCAAGGCATGGTGGATGCCGACCGCCGGCCCGGCCGGTTCATTCTGACGGGTTCGCAGCAGTTCGGTTTGCTGGCCGGTGTCACCCAGTCACTGGCTGGGCGGGTGGGCATGACGCGCCTGCTGTCCCTGGCCGCCACGGAAATCCCCGCCGTGGCGGCGCACACGCTGTCGCTAGACAGCCTCATGCTCAAAGGCGGCTATCCGGCCTTGCACACCCAGCCCGTCGAGTCTGCCGACTGGTTCGCCAGCTACGCCGCCACCTATGTCGAGCGCGATGTCCGGCAAGTTCTCAACATACAGAGCCTGCCCACCTTCCAGCGTTTTCTGCGCCTGTGCGCCGGGCATACCGGGCAACTGCTCAACATCACCGCGCTGGCCAGCGAAGCGGGCATCACCGCCCATACCGCCAAAAGCTGGCTCGCTGTGCTCGAATCCAGCGACCTCATCCACCTCCTGCCGCCCTACCACCGCAATTTCGGCAAGCGCTTGGTGAAAATGCCCAAGCTGTACTTTCTCGACACGGGCCTCGCCAGCTGGTTGCTCGGCATCCGCAGCGAGGAGGTGCTTGGCCTGCATCCGCTGCGTGGCGCGCTGTTTGAAAACTGGGTCGTGGCTGAGTTCATCAAGGCACGTTACAACCGGGGCCAAGCTGCTGATCTGTATTTCTGGCGCGACAACAACGGCCTTGAAGCCGACCTGATTTTTGAGCAGGGCGAACAGCTGCAAATGGTCGAAATCAAGTCCGGGCAAACCATCACCAGCGACACCATCCGTGCCGGCCAACGCGCCACCCGCATGGCAGAGGGCCTGGCTCTGCCGCCTTGGCTGATCTACGGTGGTGAAGACACTTACGAACGCAGTGGCGTCAAGATTTACGGCTGGCGAGACGTTCATGCAGCCATGAGCAGCCACTGAACAGCAGGCGGCTGCTCAGCGCCAGCGTGCTGAAATTTCGGTCGGATGCGTGGACCCACGCTTGGCGGGAGGGTGCGATGCATTTTCAGCATGAGGCGCGGGGTCGCTGGATGGCATGGTGCGCCAGCTGGTGATGGCGCTGTGGCCCGGCGGCAGCTGCACCGCCGCCTTGGTAGCTTGGTATATGGTCGTGAACCGATGCACTTCGCACCGACTGTTCGCGGCCCGAGGGTGGCGCTTTTCCAGCCTGCTGATGTGCCAGCAACGCTAGTGGGTGAACAAGCGTCTGAGCAAGGGCTTTAGCTCACCTATTCGGATTCGCAGAGCCACTTCTACGCCTTTCAAACCACAGCCGCGACCAAGCTTATGAAGCGGGTCCCGCAGCAATTAATTGTCAAAGCGTTTTCCGAGCGTAACGGTCTCACCTTTGGTTTCAGCTTTCTTGGGGATCCGTATCTAAAGTGAGCCTCACGACGCGATCAGGTGGACTCAAGAGTGAGGGAGCCGCCCGACAGTCTCTATGTGTGAGTCACTTCACTTTTACGGAGCATTGCTGTCATGAACAAAGTCCATCGGATCATCTGGAACCGAGCACTGCAAGCATGGGTGGCTGTGGCAGAAAACGCCATGGGATGCAGCAAGTCTTCACGCTCAACCACATCGGCTCAGCGCAGACTGAACTTGGCCGCTCTCCTTGCCGGTGTGGTGATCAGCTCGGGGACATGGCAGATCGCGCAAGCAGCGCCAACTGGGGCCCAGGTGACCTCAGGCACAGGCAGCATTGCGCAGACCGGTCCAGCCGGCGCCACGACCACCACCATCAACCAGTCAACGCAGAACCTATCGATCAACTGGAAGGGCTTCAACGTTGGCACCCGCGAGACGGTGAACTTCATTCAGCCCAGCGCCACCGCCCTTGCCGTCAACAAAATTCTCGACACCAACGGCAGCCAGATTCTGGGCAACTTGAACGCCAATGGTCAGGTTTTTCTGATCAATCCCAACGGCGTGATCTTTGGCGCTGGGGCGCAGGTCAACGTTGGCGGCTTGGTGGCCTCCACGCTTGACATCTCCAGCAGTACAGGCAGCACGAGGAGCTTTGCGGGCAGCAGCACCGGCAGCGTCATCAACCGCGGCAAGATCACCGCAGCCAACGGTGGCTACGTCGCCCTTCTGGGCAAGCATGTCAGCAACCAAGGCTTCATTTCTGCGCAAGCGGGTACCGTGGCTATGGGCGCTGGCAGCGCGATCACCTTGAGTTTTAACGGCAGCAGCTTGGTGCGCATGGTGGTTGACCAAAGCGTACTCAACACCCTCGCCGAAAACGGCGGCTTGATACAGGCCGACGGCGGCAAGGTCTTGATGAGCGCCGGTGCCGCAAAATCTTTGTTGGCCAGCGTTGTGAACAACACCGGCGTGATTGAAGCACGCACAGTGAGCGAGCAAGGCGGCACCATCACGCTGCTGGGCGGCATGCAAAACGGAACAGTGAACCTGGCAGGCACGCTGGATGCAAGTGCGCCAAACGGCGGCAATGGCGGCTTCATTGAAACCAGTGCGGCCCATGTGGCAGTCGCTGACGCCGCCAAAATCACCACCGCAGCCAAGATGGGTACGGCGGGCACGTGGCTGATGGACCCGACCGACTTCACGGTGGCGGCAACGGGGGGTGACATCACCGGAGCCACGCTGTCGAGCCAACTGGGCGGCGGCAACATCATCATCGCCAGCAGCTCAGGAGCGACGGGCACTGAAGGCAACGTCAATGTCAACGACGCGGTGACCTGGAGTGCCAACCAGCTGACGCTCAAGGCACAGAACAACATCAACATCAACGCCAACCTGAATGGGTCGGGCACCGCCAGCTTGGCGCTTCAATATGGCCAAGGCTCGGCTTCTGGGGGCAACAGCACCTACAGCCTGAACAATGGTGCGCAGGTGAACCTGCCTGCCGGGCCCAAATTCAGCACCCAGCTTGGCTCGGACGGTACAACAACGAACTACACCGTCATCACCAGCTTGGGGGCGCCAGGCAGTACGACGGCTACTGATCTGCAGGGTATGAATGGCGGTCTGTCTGGCAACTATGTACTTGGCGCCAACATTGATGCGACGGCCACGTCCTCTTGGAATGGTGGCTCTGGCTTTACGCCTGCGTGTCTCAGCCGATTCGGCCATGCGGCTGGCTGCGGTCTACGCCTGCGTGCGCATTCTCTCGGAGACCATGGCGTCGCTCCCCCTGGTGGTCTACCGGCCCCGCAAGGACGGCGGCAAGGACCGGGTGACGGACCACTGGCTCTACCAGTTGTTGGGCAAACGGCCCAACCGATACCAGAACCCATTCGAGTGGCGCGAGATGTTGCAGGGGCATCTGGCCTTGAGGGGGAACGCCTTCTGCCAGATCCTGGCCAACAGCCGGGGAGAGATTACCGAGCTGATCCCGATTCACCCCGACCGGGTGCGGATGGAGCTGATGTCCTCTGGCGACTACCGCTACCGCATCCGGGATCAGGCAGGCTCCGAGATCGTCCTGCCGCGTGGGGAAATCTGGCATCTGAGGGGCCTGTCTTCGGATGACCGACGACACGGTGGGCCAGATCCTGATCGACATCGACAGCCCTGGCGGCAGCGTTTATGGCGTGGCCGAACTCGCTACGGAGATCATTAAAGCTCGAGCCCAGAAACCCGTGGTGGCCGTGGCCAACAGCCTGGCTGCCTCGGCGGCTTACTGGATTGGCTGCTCGGCCAGTGAGTTCTACGTCACCCCTGGTGGTGAGGTGGGCTCCATTGGCGTGTGGCAGGCGCACTTTGACTATTCGAAAGCGCTGGAAGACGAGGGCGTCAAAACCACCCTGGTCTCGGCTGGCAAGTTCAAGGTTGAGGGCAACCCCTATGTGCCGCTAGACCCGAAGGCCCAGGCCTTCATGCAGTCCCGTGTGGACGACTACTACAACGCCTTTATCCAGGCTGTGGCCGTGGGCATGTAGCCGGGCTTCCATTCCGGTTCGTTGCGCTCTGGATTCACAGCTCCGGCGCTGAACCGTATGTAGCCGTCGGTCGGAATGCAGCGCTGCCGGTGCTCATGGCCGAAGAACTGCAACGGCGCGCGATCGTTCACGGCACCATCGACGGCGTCTTCATCCAGGAACCACCGCGGCGGATGGTGCGACATCACCAGGTTGAGCACGTCGGGTTTGGGATCGAGCACCGTCTGCAGCGGGCTGAGATACAGTCGTCCGGGCTGGGCGTCGCGATCTTCCAGGCCGGAGATCAGTGTCGAGGTGAGACCGTGCAAGCGCAAGGTCACGCCGCCGCCGAGGTCGTCCAGGTCGTAAAACCAATAGGGCTGGGCCGGGCCGACATAGCAGCCTAGCGGCGAGGCGAAAGCGTTGTAGGCGGTCAATGGCTTGAACAGCGCAGCGCCCGATTCGCCGTCTCTGAGTCGCGTGCGCAGTACCGTCTCGCGGCTCAGATTATGGGCATTGGCGATGGCCGCCTGCGCGTCGGAGATGGCCGTCGAACCGCGACAGACGGATCGGTCGACGTCGTGATTGCCCGGCACCACGTAAATGCGGTCAGGGCGGCAATCAGACGCGGACGCCAACTCCTTCAGCCAGGCGTCGGCCACCGCGAACTCGGCGGAGTGGCCCTTGAAGGCTATATCGCCGCTGACCAGGATGGCGTCCACCCTCTTCTCTGCACACAGTTCCACAAGGTCGGCCTTTAAGCGCGTCCTGTACGGGCGCTCCGGGTCGGTCTGTGGATTCAGGCAGTCGGGCTCTTTGAAATGGATGTCGGAGAGATGCAGCAGGCGCATTCATAAATATTAACTAAAAATTCAGTTGCGCCGAATTTATTAGCTTAAAGGTTCCAATTTTTTACTTTCGCATAAAACCAGTTGGGTTGAGAAATCCGCTGGGTTGAAATAGGTTGCTCCTGGGACTGAAGCTGCGTCGGCAATGCGCCGACAGTTGTTTGACGATGCTGCGCTGCGAACTTTGCTGGCGGTATCCGCCCTCAGCTTCTGTGCAGTCGCACCTCGTTGCATTCGGTCCGCCTGAATCTCCCCTGCTTTCCTAGACACCCGTGAGCCGTTGGGATTGACGCCGTTCGAATTCGAGCGGCGAAGTGTCGTCGGCAGTACCGAGGCGCCGCTTAGGGTTGTAGAACATCTCGATGTAATTGAAGGCATCAGCACTGGCGCCAATGCGCGTGGCGTAGACTCGCCGACCGACGCGGTCGCGCTCGATCAGTTGGAAGCAGATCTCGGCCACGGCATTGCCTAACGCACGCGAAGCGCTGAGCCGTGCGACTTCAGGCAGATGACCCGGCTGTCCTATATGCAGTCACCTGCAAGGCATGAGCGACCGACAGCAACCGCTGCAAACCGTAACTTCACCCTGCACCAGCGCAAACTGTAGTCGTGAGCCTCTGCTTTCACCCCCGCCCCCGCTCCCCCACAACCCGCTCCCGCCACCGCTGCGGCGCCATCCCGAACTGCCCACTGAACCACCGCGTGAACGCGCTCGGCGCGCTGTAGCCCAGCATCTGCGAGATGGCCACCATGGAGTGGCGGGGGTTGTCCAGGTAGCGCTGCACCAGCTCGGTCCGCACCTCGTTGACCAGGGTGCTGAAGTCCACGCCCGCGGCGTCCAGCCGCCTTTGCATGGTGCGCACGCTCAGGCCCAGGGTTTGGGCCACGTAGGCGCTGCTGGCCTGGCCGCTGGCCAGCATCAGGTAAATCGCCTTGCGCACCTCTTGCACCATCGAGGGCTCAGGCAGGTCGGGCATGGCATCGACCAGGCGCTGTGCGTACTGGGCCAGCGCGGGGGCGGCCGAGGGGTTGGGGGCGGCCAGGTCGGCGGCGTGGCAGACCAGGCCGTTGAAGTCGCTGTTGAAATGCACCGTGCAGCGGAAAAAACGCTTGTGCAGGCTGGCGTCGCGCGGCGCTGAGTGTGTGAAGTTCACGCTGGCCGGCCGCCAGCTGTTGCCCAACACCGCGCTGCACAGGCGCATGAGCACGCCCATGGCCAGCTCGTTGGCCTGGCGTGCGGGCAGGCCTGAGATCACTTCTTCGCGCAGGATCACCGAATTGCCGGCGTCCTCGACCTTGAGCGCCAGCGAGTCGTTGATCAGGTGCCGGTAGGCAATGGTGGTCTCGAGCGCGTCGCGCAGCGTGGGCTGGTGGCTGATCAAGAGGCTGACCATGCCGAAGTCGGCGAGCTGGCGCGTTTGCGCCATGCGCAGGCCAAAGTGCTCGTCCTCGCAGGCCTCGGCGGCCAGCTCCAGCAGGCGCACCACGGACTCGGCGGGTATGCGCTGCTCGGGGTCTTCGAGCAGCGCGCGGCTTAAGCCCACCTTGCGCAGCAGCGGCAATGGGTTGACGCCGCGCTCGCGGATGACCTCAAAGAAATTGGTGAGCGCCGCGGCGCGGACCTGGTTGGACATGGCATGAAATGATAAGGCTTTGGCACAAGATGCAAAGCGGCTGCCGGACCGACTGCCTACATTGCCCCCTCATCGGGCGCCTCTTGCGGCGGCCCCAGACCGAACAACGCAAAAAGGTTAGCCATGGCCAAAGTCATACGCATGCACCGCACCGGCGGCCCGGAGGTCTTGCAACTCGAACAGATGGAGGTCGGAAAACCCGGCCCCGGCCAGGTGCGCCTGCGCCACGGCGCGGTCGGCCTGAACTATGCCGACACCTACTTTCGCAACGGCACCTACCCCGTGCCCCTGCCCAGCGGCATGGGCGTGGAAGCGGCGGGCACTGTGCTCGAAGTCGGCGAAGGCGTGAGCAACGTACAAGCCGGCGACCGCGTGACCTACACCGGCTTCATCAACACCCTGGGCGCCTACAGCGACGAGCGGCTGGTCCCGGCAGCACCGCTCATCAAGCTGCCCGATGCCATCTCGTTCGAGACCGCCGCCGCCATGACCATGCGCGGCCTGACCTCGGCCTACCTGATGCGCCGCATCCACCCCTTCAAGGCCGGCGACACGGTACTGCTGCACGCGGCCGCCGGCGGCGTGGGCCTGATCGTGGCGCAGTGGGCCAAGCTGCTGGGCATCACCGTCATAGGCACCGTCTCCACCGAAGAAAAAGCCGCCATGGCCCAGGCCCATGGCGTGGCGCACACCATCAACTACAGCCACGAAAATGTGGCCGAGCGGGTGAAGGCCTTGACCGACGGGCGCGGCGTAGACGTGGTGTTCGACAGCGTGGGCCGCGACACCTTCATGACCTCGCTGGACAGCCTGCGCCGGCGCGGCCTGATGGTCTGCCTGGGCACGGCCAGCGGCACCATCGAGGGCTTCAACCCCAACCTGCTGGCCATGAAGGGCTCGCTCTACCTCACCCGCCCGGCATTGGCCGACTACATTGCCGACCCGCTTGAAAAAGCCGCGCTGGCCGACGAGGTCTTCGGCCATGTGGCGGCCGGGCGCATCCGCATCGAGGTGATGCAGCGCTACGCGCTGGAAGACGCCGCCCATGCGCACCGCGACCTGGAAGCGCGCAAGACCATGGGCTCGTCCATCCTGGTCGTCTGACCCCCCAAGGAGCACCTTCATGCGAGTCGAACAACTGACCTGCGCCCTGGGCGCCGAGCTGGTGGGCGTGAGCCTGGCCGATGCGGCGCACGACGGCGGCCTGTTTGAAGCCATCAAGGCCGAGCTGCTCAAGCACAAGGTGCTGTTCCTGCGCGACCAGGACATGAGCCGCGCCGACCATGTGAAGTTCGCCCGCCGCTTTGGCGAGCTGGAAGACCACCCGGTGGCCGGCAGCGACCCGGAGCACCCGGGGCTGGTGCGCATCTACAAGTCGCCCGACCAGCCCAACGACCGCTACGAAAACGCCTGGCACACCGACGCCACCTGGCGCGAAGCCCCGCCCATGGGCTGCGTGCTGCGCTGTGTGGAGTGCCCGCCTGTGGGCGGGGACACCCTATGGGCCAATATGGCGCTGGCCTACGAGAAGCTGCCGCAGCAGCTGAAGGACGAGATTGCGCCGCTGCGCGCGCGGCACAGCATCGAGGCCACCTTTGGCGCGGCCATGCCCATGGACAAGCGCCTGGCCCTGCACGCGCAGTTCCCCGACCCCGAGCACCCGGTGGTGCGCGCGCACCCCGAGACTGGCGAGAAGGTGCTGTTCGTCAATGGCTTTACCACCCACTTCACCAACTACCACACGCCTGGGCGGGTGCGCGTGGGCCAAGACTACACCCAGGGCCGCACGCAGCTGCTGGACTACCTGATCAGCCAGGCGGCGATTCCCGAGTACCAGGTGCGCTGGCGCTGGCAGCCCAACTCGGTGGCGATTTGGGACAACCGCGCCACGCAGCATTACGCCGTGATGGACTACCCGCCCTGCCACCGCAAGATGGAACGCGCCGGCATCATTGGCGACAAACCCTTCTGAAGACCTTCCCCCGGAGACACGCATGAACTTCCTCGACGGCCACCTCTTCCCTGAAAACCAGCAGCCCCTGGTCATCACCGCCGCGCCCTATGCGCCTTCGTGGGTTCCCCAGGATTTCCCCGAAGACATTCCTGTCACCATGGAAGAGCAGATCCAGAAAGCGGTCGACTGCTACGAGGCCGGCGCCACCGTGCTGCACCTGCATGTGCGCGAGCTCGACGGGCGCGGCAGCAAGCGCCTCTCTAAATTCAACGAACTGATTGCCGGCGTGCGCAAGGCCGTGCCCGAGATGGTGATCCAGGTCGGTGGCTCCATCTCTTTCGCGCCCGAGTCCGACGGTGCGGCCGCCAAGTGGCTCTCGGACGACACCCGCCACATGCTGGCCGAGCTCGACCCCAAGCCGGATCAGGTGACAGTGACGGTCAACACCTCACAGATGAACATCGTCGAACACATGGAAGACGCCGACTTCGTGGGCACCTCCTTCCAGGACCCGGCGGTCTTTGGCACCTACAAGGAAATGACCGTACCGGCCCAGCCCGGCTGGGTGGAAGAGCACATCCGCCGCCTGAACGCCGCAGGCATACAGAGCGCCTTCCAGTGCTACAACATCAACAGCTATGAGTCGGTCGAGCGCCTGATGCGCCGGGGCATTTACAAGGGCCCGCTGGTGCTCAACTGGGTGGCGATTTCTGGCGGCATGGACATGCCGCACATCTACAACTTCGCCAACTTCGTGCGCGCCCTGCCCGACGGCGCGGTGCTCACGGTGGAAAGCTCTATGCGCAATGTGCTGCCGGTCAATATGTGGGGCATCTCCATGGGCCTGCATGTGCGCTGCGGCATTGAAGACAACCTGTGGAACCAGGCACGCACCGCCAAGTTCAGCACGGTCGAGCAGGTCAAGCAACTGGTGCGCATCTCCCAAGAATTCGGCCGGCCGATTGCCACCGGCAAACAGGCCAAGGAGATGCTGGGCATAGGCGTGTTCTACGACACCGTGGAAGAGTCACTCGCCGCCAACGGCATGGCGCCCAACCGGGGCGGCAACCAGGGCTTTTTGAGGAAGGCGGCCTGAGGCGATTGAGGGGTCACAAAAGGCGCGGGGTGCGCAACCTGGCCACCAAAGTGGGCCGATCCAAGTAAACCTGGGTTCAGAGCTACCCTGGCTGCCGCGCCACACAGGACCGCAAGGCCAGCAAGACCGTTTAGCGCCGAGCTCCTTCTACCCCCAGCGCTGGCGCAATCTGCTGGGCCAGTCGCTTAAGTTCGGGCGCCACCTGTTTGGTCAGCTTGTCTTTGCTCATGCGCGTGCGCAATCCTCCACAGGTCAGGGCCATCACCGTGCGCCCGTCTGGCGACACCACCGGTACGCCGATGGCATTGATGTCGGGATGCGAGCGGCCAAGGTTGAAGACGAAGCCGTGCTTGCGGTAGTCGGACAGCGCCTGCTCCACATGCTCGCGCGCCTGTAGCCACTCGTCCGGGTGCTCGGCGGCGAAGGCCTGCAACGCCGCCTCGCGCTCTTGCACAGACACGGCCGCCAGCCAGGCGCCGCCCACCGAAGACGAGCTCAGGCTGAGGGTGGACCCGATGTGCAAATTGACATTGACAATGCCGACGGCCTCACTGCGCTGCACGATCACCATCACATGCCGATCGCGCGCCGTCAGCGAGACTGAGGCCTCGAAGGCATCGGCCACAGGCCGCATCAGCGGCAGCGCAAAATCGCCCAGCCCGCCGAAGGTAACGGACGCATGCCCGAGCAGCAACACACCGGGCGCGGTGCGCAGCTTGTCGGCGCTGCGGCCCGGCATCAGGCAGCCCTGCTGCTGCAGGGTGTAGCACAGGCGCCAGACGGTGGCCTGCGGCAGACCAGTCAACTTGCTGATTTCGGTGGTGCCCAGCTCCTGCCGGTCGGGGGTGAAGCAACGCAAGATGTCCAGCCCCCGCGCGAGCGCAGTGACGAAGCGCGGATCCTTCGATGCCTTGTCCATAGCGTTGGGATCCGTCATGCCTGTCGGCTCAGCACGAAGCGCTGAGCCGGCTCACCACCTGGCGCAGCTTGGCACCCGTCGCGCAGTACTTGAGCGCGTCGAGAACGTCGAATAAGTCGAGCACGTCGCCAAAGCCGAACACTCGGTCTATGCAGGGCTGTAGGCGAAGCATGTCAAAAGGCGGATGGACTTGGACGGTCAGACTTGAGCCTGGGCTGCAGTGCAGATGACATGAAATACCCCCGTGCAAGTGCATGAATGTCAGGACAGTCAGAGCGGCGCGAGCCGCTTGATCAGATCGGGCTTGAGCACCTTGCCACCGGCATTGCGTGGCAGTTCGTCGACCACGAAGATCTGGCGCGGTACCTTGTAGGGTGCCAGGCGCCGCCGACACAGGACGAGGAGTTCGGCGGGGTCGACCGGCTCGCGCAGCACCACAAAGGCGGCCACCTCTTCGTCGAACTCACGCGAGGGCCAGCCCACAACAGCGGCGTCGGCCACGCTGGCCTCGTTGAGCAGCGCGGTCTCGATCTCTTGCGGGTAGATGTTGATGCCCCCGCGAATGATCATGTCCTTGGCCCGGCCCTTGAGGAAGAGGAAGCCCTCGTCGTCAAAGTTGCCCAGGTCACCGGGGTAGAACCAGCCCTCGCGAAAGGCGTCCTTGCCAGCCTCAGGGTCAAGGTGGAAGCCATCGGCCACGGCCGGGCCCCGGTAGCGGATGCGGCCGACCTGGCCCACCGGCACAGGGCGATGGTCCTCGCCCACCACCTGCACCTCCACGCCAAAAACCGGCCGCCCCACCGATTCCCCGTGCTGCAGCTGGTCGTCAGCCGACAGCACCGACACGCCTCCGCCCTCGGTGGAGCTGTAGTACTCCAGGAAGTTGGGGCACAGGTCTTCACGGATGCGGCGACGCTCCCAGCCGGTGAGCGCAGAGCCAGAGGAGATCAGCGTCTTCAGGCGCTTGAGCGGGGCCAGCGGCGCGGGATCGGCGTCCAGCAGGCGGCGCAGCAGCGTGGGCACCAGGAACAAGATGGTGGCCTCGCTGCGCGCCACCTCGGCAGCCAGTTGCGCGGGATCGTAGGGGGGCGGGAACAGCACCACGGTGCCGCCCACATACAGGGTGGACATGGTGAAGGCGCGGCCGCCGCCAAAATACAGCGGCGTGGCGTTGAGGTAGGTCTCGCGGCTGCCAAAGCCCAGGTCCACCCAATGCGTCCAGAAGCGGTTGGAAAATTTTTGATGGGTGGCCATCGGGCCCTTGGGTCGGCCGGTGGTGCCTGACGACAAAGACAGCGTGAGCCCGCGCTCGCCGTCGGCAAACTCGCGCTCGGCATCGGTGGCAGCGACCTGCGCTTGCCAGCTCTCTCCCACTTCGATGCAGCGCGCCCCTGCAATGCTGGCGCCCGGCTCCACCATCACTGCCGCCGCTTCGAAGTGCCGGGTCAGGTTTTGCTGCTCCGATTCGGTCCAGCGGCAGTCCATCGGCAAGATGGTCGCGCCCGCGCGCGTCACCGCCCAGAGCATGAGCACATGCTCCATGCTGTCGCGCAGCGCTATGCCCACAATCTGTCCGGGCTGCACGCCCAGGTCCAGCAGGCGGGCTGCTCTTTGCCGCACCGCCAACTCCAAAGTCCGGTAGTCCAGCACCTGCTGGCCATACACCAGCGCCGGCTTGGTGGGCCGCTGGCGCGCGTGCAGGGACAACTGATCAGCCAGATTGGCCTGCGGCTGCCGGGCAGTCGTCATTGGCGCGCCACCTTGTTGCCCCGCTCATCCAGGCCGTAGACGCGCAGCACGTTGTCGCGCAGCATTTTGCGCTTGGGAATCGGGCGCAGTTGCAGCGCCTCAATCTGCTGGCGGGTCTTCTCAAAGTCCAAGACCGGAAAGTCGGTGCCAAAAATCACCTTGTCTTGGCCAAAGGTGTTGATGTACTGCAGGAAGGCTGGCGGCCAGTAGGCCGGCGCGTGCGCGTCGGTGCCGATGTAAACATTGGGATGCTTCCAGGCCATGGCGATCATCTCCTCGGTCCAGGGGATGCCGACGTGGATGCCAATCAGCTTGAGCTCGGGGAAGTCGCAGGCCACCGCATCGAGCGTGATGGGCCGCCCCACGCTGCGCAGCCGGTGCGCAGGGTCGTAAATCATGGACTGGCCCACCTGCAACTGCACGGGAATATCGAGCTCTACGCACTTGGCATAAAAGGGATACCACCGCGCATGGTCGGGCGCCAGTTCAAACCAGTGCGGGTAAAAGTGGGCGCCAATAAAGCCGTACTCGCGCACCGCCTGCTCGAGCTGCCGCACGCCGTCCATGCCCTCGGTGGGGTCCAGGCCGGCCAGGCCGTAAAAGCGATCCGGGTAGCGATTCACAGCGTCGACCACCATCGCATAGGGGATGTGGTAACTGGCCTTGTGCATCAACGGGCCAACCTTGGTGGCAATCAGGAAAGCGCGCTCAATGCCGGCGGCGTCCATGCGCCGCAGCTTTTCTTCCAGCGAGACGCCGTGCAGCGTGTTGTCCTTGACTTTCATCTTGCCACCGAAGAAGGCGTCGCGCTGGGGCCGAATGGCATGGGCCTCGGTGGTCCAGAGGTTGACCACCGCGTCGATGGCCAGAATGTCGTGTGTCATGGGGATGGCGCCGCCGTCACCGGCTGCTGCAAAAAATCTTCGAACTGCGCGGCCGTAGCGGCCAACGCGGCGGGGGAGCCGACGCCCTCGGTCAGCAGCGGCTTGGCGCGCGGCATGAGCGCCTGCGCCTGCTCAAAATAGGCCATGAACATATCGGTGCGGGCGCAAGCCAGCAGCGTCGGCACAGCCACCAGGGGCAGGCGCGGCACCTTGTCATAGGCGATGGCGGCGCGGTAGGGCAGCGGGTAGGTGCGGGCGGCTTTGAGCACCTCGACCACCTTGTCGTGCAGATCGTGCGCACCGGGCAGGCCCAGATGGCGACGGTTGGCGGCCTCGCGCCGGTACCAGGGCCAAAACAGGTAGGTGTCGCGCACAAAGTTCCAGATGCGGTGCAACTGGCTGCCCTCCTGGTCGAACACCACGTCTGGCGCGTAGTGCTCCAGCATGTCGACCCGCTCCTGCGCGCTGTAGAGAGAGATGCCGTCGAGGATCAGCCGGTTGACGCGGCCCGGATGCGCAATGGCGATCTCGCAAGCGATGCTGGCGCCGGTATGGCTGCCGTACAGGTCAAAGCGCTCCAGGCCCAGGGCGTCGCAGGCGCGGACATGCGCATCGGCGAAATAGCCAATGTCCGGCGCGGCACCCACAGGCGGCGAGGAGTCCCCATTGCCCAGGGTGTCGGTGGCCACCACGCGCCGGCTGCGGCCCAGCTCGCCCATCATCGGCTCCAGCAGCTTGGCCGAGCCCGGCGAGGCGTGCAGCATCAACAGCGGCAGGCCGCCCTGCGCCGCCTGCCCAGCCTCTCGGTAGTGCACCTGGCCTTCGGCCACATCGGCAAAGCCGCGGCGGATGCGCGCCCGAGCGGGGGGCTCAAGCGTCATTCCTTGATCCCGGCCGCCTTGACCGAATTGGCCCAACGCACCAGGTCGCCGCGGATTTTGGCAGCGTACTGCTCGGGCGTGGTGCCCTCGGGGTCGAGTCCGTTGTCTTTCATGCGTGCGGCGATGTCGGGCAGCTTGAGGATCTGCACGATCTCCTGGTGCAGCTTGTTGACGATGGCCGGTGGCGTGCCGGCCGGTGCCATCAGCCCGTACCAGGAGTTGACCTCAAAGCCGGGCAGGGTCTCGGAAACCGCCGGCACATTGGGCAGCAGTGCGGCGCGGCTGGTGGTGCTGACCGCCAATGGACGCAGCTGGCCGCCCTGGATCAGGCTCATCACGCCGGCCACATTGACGAAGGCCGAGGAGATGTTGCCGCCCAGCAAGTCGTTGTTGATCGGCGCCGACCCTTTGTAAGGGATGTGAATCATCTCGGTGCCGATCATGTGGGCGATGGTGGCACCGGCCAGGTGGGTGGTGCTGCCCGGGCCCACTGAGCCGTAAGACACCTTGCCTGGATTCTTCTTCGCGTAGTCCAGGTACTCGACCAGGGTCTTGGCGGGGAAGTCGGGCCGTACCACCAGCACCGTGGGGCCGGAGGCGATCTGGGTGATCGGCGCGAAGTCCTTGATCGGGTCGTACGGTGGCTTTTGCGGCAGTACCGGGCTGATGGCGATGGGCCCGACATGCGAGAACAGCAGGGTATAGCCGTCGGGCCGGGCGCGGGCGACGGCTGCAGCACCGATGGTGCCGTTGGCGCCGCCGCGGCTTTCGACCACGAACTGCTGGCCCAGCCGCTGCGACAGCTTCTCGGCGATCGGGCGAATGATGGCTTCGGCCGGCCCGCCCGAGGCCCAGGGGTTGATCACCAGCACCGGCTTGTTCGGCCAGGGCTCCTGGGCTTGTACAGACACGGCTGCAGACAGTAGACCGGCGAGCAACAGGGGGACAAAAGACTTCATGGCAACTCCTAAGGGACGGAAATTCACTTGAGCAGGTCGCGCGCGATCAACATGCGCTGGACCTCGGACGATCCTTCGCCAACGCGGTAATGACGCACGTCGCGGTAAAAGCGTTCGACCGGCACGCCGCGGATCAGGCCGGCGCCGCCGAAGATCTGCACCGCGCGATCGGCCACCCGGCCGGCCATCTCGGAGCAGTACAACTTGACCATGCTGGTTGCGGGCCCGGGGTCTTGCCCGGCGTCGATGCGGCGCAGCGTGTCGTAGGCCAGCGAGCGCGCGTGCGCCAGCTCGGTGGCCGAATCGGCCAACATCCACTGAATGGCCTGCCGATCGGCCAGCAGCTGGCCGAAGGTGCTGCGAACCTTGACATGCTCGACCGCCAGCTCCAGCAGGCGGTCGGCCGTGCCTATGCAGGCCGAGGAGACGCCCATGCGCCCGCTGGTGAGCGAACTCATCGCGATGGCAAAGCCCTGGCCCACCTGCCCCAGCACCGCTTCATGCGGAACAAAGCAGTCATCGAAGCGCAGCTCTGCCAACTCAATGGGGTCCGAGCCTATAGTCTTGTCGACCCGGTCCACATGAAAGCCGGGCGTGCCGCGCTCGACCAGAAAGGCGGTAATGCCCCCTTTGGCGCCCTTGGCAGGATCGGTCCTGGCGATGACCATGATCACCTGCGCGCGATGGGCGCCGCTGATGTAGTGCTTGACGCCATGGATGCGCCAACCGCCCTCGCAGGGCTGCGCCAGCGTGCGGATCGCCGCAGCGTCGGAGCCCGCGCCCGGCTCCGTCAAACCGAAGGCCGCGATCCAGCTGCCGTCGGCCAGTTTGCGCAGGTACTTGTCCTGCTGAGCCGGCGTACCAAAGCGGGAGATGGCAATCGGCGTCAGGCCGCTGGAGGCGTCCATCATCAAGGTGAACACCCGGTGCGAGCGCGCCACTTCCTCCATCACCAGGCAATAGGTCGACAGATCAAACCCACCGCCGCCCTGCTCTGGCGGCAGCCGCATCCCCAGATAGCCCTGCCCCCGCATCTCGGCGATGGCATGGTCCGGCACCTGGCCAGTGGCATCGATGGCCAGCGCGATGGGCTCAAGCCGGTCGCGCACGAAGCGACGGACGCTGGAGCGCAAATGGCCCAGTTCAGGCGTGCAATTGAGTTCTAAGGGCATCCGTATCCTGTGCTAATTCACTGTGCGGATTACAGATTCGCACAGCGGATAAGGCTGATTCTGTGAGCGCCAGGCCCGGGTGTCAAGCGCGGGGCGTCAGGCCGCTATGCGCCGCAAAGCCTCCACCTCGACCACCTGCTCGGCCGACAGGGTTTTAAGCTTGGCGAGCAGGTTTTGCTCGGCGGTCATGTTCATGGCGACACCTCTTTGCGCGATCAGCGGGCCAGGGCCTGAAGCTGCTTTTTTGTAAAGAAAGCATCCAGCACACCAGCCATTCAAACCGTGTTTGATACAGCCATTGTTCTGGATTTGAGACGAGAGCGCGAGCGACCCAGATTAGACGAGTCCGCTACCTGCGTAAGATGGGGACATGAGCCTTGCCACCCCGCCTTCTACGCCTACCCCGCCTTCCAACAGCTTCGACGCCCTGCCCCTTTCTGCCGCTGCGCGGAACAACCTGCGCCGGCTGGGCTATCTGGAGATGACCGCCATACAGGCGGCCAGCCTGCCGGCTGCACTGCAAGGCCGAGACCTGATTGCCCAGGCCAAGACCGGCAGCGGCAAGACCGCGGCCTTTGCACTGGCCCTGCTGGCCAAGCTGAACACCCGCCGGTTTGCGGTGCAGGCGCTGGTGCTGTGCCCCACCCGCGAGCTGGCTGACCAGGTGACCACCGAGATCCGCAGGCTGGCGCGGGCCGAAGACAACATCAAGGTGGTCACACTGGTGGGCGGGGTGCCGCTGCGCGGGCAGACCGCCAGCCTGGAGCACGGCGCCCATGTGGTAGTGGGCACACCCGGGCGGGTGATGGATCACCTCGAGCGCGGCCACCTGAGCCTCGATGCGCTGGCCACCCTGGTGCTCGACGAGGCCGATCGCATGCTGGACATGGGCTTTGCCGACGACATCGCCACCATCGCCCGCCAATGCCCAATCCAACGCCAGACCTTGCTGTTTTCCGCCACCTACCCCGAAGGCATCGCCAGGCTGGCCGCGCAGTTTCTGCGCGATCCGGTCACGGTGAAGGTGCAGGCCCAGCACAGCAGTGAGCAGATTGAGCAGCGCTGGTACGAGGTGCGCGAAGACCAGCGGCTGGCTGCCGCAGCAAACCTGCTGCAGCACTTTCGACCCACCAGCACCCTGGCGTTTTGCAACACCAAGCTTCGCTGCCGTGAGTTGGTGAGCCTGCTGCAGGCACAGGGCTTCGATGCCCTGGCCCTGCACGGCGATCTGGAGCAGCGCGAGCGCGACCAGGTGCTGATTCGCTTTGCCAATGGCAGCTGTTCGGTACTGGTGGCCACCGATGTGGCGGCGCGCGGGCTCGATGTGGCGGGCCTGGCGGCTGTGATCAATGTGGACATCTCGCCCGATCCGCAGGCGCATGTGCACCGCATAGGACGCACCGGCCGCGCCGGCCAAAGCGGACTGGCACTGAGTCTGGCCTCGCTCGACGAGATGGGCGCGGTCGGGCGCATCGAGCAATTGCAGGGCCAGCCCACCGTGTGGCAGACGCTGGCCGAACTCAAGCCGGCGCCGGGCGGGACGCTGCTGCCGGCCATGGCCACTGTCCACATCCAGGCCGGGCGCAAGGACAAAATTCGTCCGGGCGATGTGCTGGGCGCGCTGACCGCCGACCTGGGCTACACCCGCGAGCAGGTGGGCAAGATCGACATCAATGAATTTGCCACTTATGTTGCGGTGGAGCGCAGCATCGCGGCGGCCGTGGTCGAACGCCTGAACCAGGGGCGTATCAAGGGCCGTGCGGTCAAGGCACGGCTCTTGGACAGCGAGCTCTAGCATGGAGCCAAGCACTGCAGCGACGCAGACGCCGGAGGAAGGGCAGCGCCTGGCCAAGCTGGTCGCCGCGCGCGTACCCTGTTCGCGCCGCGAGGCCGAGCAATACATCACCGAAGGATGGGTGCGGGTCGACGGGCAATTGGCCGACGCGCCACAAATGCGGGTGAGCGAGAACCAGCGGGTGACGATCGACCCCAAGGCGCGGCTGCAGCCGCCCGTCTCCGCCACCTACCTGGTACACAAGCCGGCGGGCATTCTTGCGACGACCGAGCTCCTAAACCCCGCCCAGCGCTTGAAGGACGACCCCTCAGGCATACGTCCGAACAAAACCCATCAGATCGGGCTGCAGATGCTGCTGGCGCTGCCCAGGCCGGCCAGCGGGCTGTGTGTGTTCAGCCAGGATGCGCGGGTGCTGCGCAAGCTCACCGAAGACGCGGCTTTCATCGAACAGGAGCTGATCGCCGAGGTCCGAGGCCAGATTGCGCCCGACGGCCTGGCGCGCCTGTGCCACGGCCTGCAGCGCTTTGGCAGGCCGCTGCCGCCGGCCAAGGTCAGCTGGCAGAGCGAAACCCGCCTGCGCTTTGCGGTCAAAGGCATCGCGCCCGACGCCATCGAATGGATGTGCGCCCAGGTGGGCCTAGAGCTGCAAGCGCTGCGGCGCATCCGCATAGGGCGCATCGCCATGGGCGCGCTGCCGCTGGGCCAGTGGCGCTATCTGCCGGCTGGCGAGCGGTTTTAAGCCCGACTTGCGCAAGCCGGCTCGTTCAGCCGGCCTCATTGAGCCCGTCTGGCTTCAATCAAAGCCCAGATGCTCCAGGCCGGCACAAGCGTCGTCCACAATGCCGCGCATCACCTCAGCCACGCTGCGAACCTCGTTGAAGTAAGCGATGCTCTGCCCGGCCGGGTGATGCATGAGGGGGACCACCTCGTGCTCGTCAATAGCGCCCAGCAGGTCACCGACCAGAATGTCCTGCAGCGGCATTTTCAAAGGCTTGGGCGCATCGGGAGCGGCCCACTCCTCCGACCAGGCCGAGCGGATTTGTCGCAGCGTCTTGCCACTGTCCGCGCGTGAGATGACGGTATCGTCGCTGCCGGCGGCCAGCAGCTTCTGGCGCAGCGCCTCATGCATTCGGTACTCGGAGGTGGTGAGCCAGGCCGTACCCATCCAGACCCCCTGCGCGCCCATGGCCAGTGCGGCCAATAGGTGACGACCGGTGGCCACACCACCGGCCGCCAGGACGGGAACGTCGCCGGCCAGGTCAACGATCTGCGGTACCAGGGAAAACGTTCCGATCGTTCCCGTGTGCGCGCCGGCATCGTAGCCCTGGGCCACCAAGATATCGATGGGCTTGGCCAGCGCGTTGCGCGCGTGCTTGGGCGAGCCCACCAAGGCCAGCACCAGTTTGCCTGAGGCCTTGGCGCGCTCAATCACATCGGTCGGCGAGCCGATGCCGCAGGCCAGGAGGTTGACGTCCGAGCGCATGATCACCTCGAGCTGCCGCTGCGCGACCTCCTCGGAGCGGACAAAACGCGAGCGCATGCCCGCGCGTGTGGCGCGCGGTACCTTGTATTTCTGCTCGATATCACGTACGAAAGCTCTGTGCGCCTCTGGCAACTGAGCCTCGATGGCGGCGCGGTCATTGGTTTCGGGCATGCCGGTGGGCAAAACAAGGTTGACCCCAAAGGGACGATGGCCGACCTGCTGCCGGATCCAGGCCAGTTCGTGCTCGATCTCCTCGGGGGTGTGGCGGGTTGCGCCAAAAACCCCGAATCCGCCTGCATGGCAAATGGCGGCCACAACGGCGGGGTCATGGGTAAAGCCAAACACGGGCTGCGCAATACCCAGACGTTTGCTCAGGCGGGTTTGCAGGCGATCACTCAATGACATAGGACTAACTCCATGGGGTGAGGCGGGACAGGGCAGCGTCTGCCCACTGGAACAACTCGGACGAAGAGGGCCGCAGCAACAGCCCCAATTGCAGTCTCAACGCTTGACGAACTATCGGTCAATTCGATTGAATATTGTATTTTCCGATTGACCATCAGTCAAAGGCTTCGGATAATTTCAAGCCATGTCGCGCCCACCCCTTGCCGCCAGCGAAAAGGATCCGCAGTTCGCTTACACCCTGGCCAAAGGCCTGGAGGTTCTGCGCGCATTCGACCCGGCATCGCCAGCGCTGGGCAACCGGGAGATTGCCGAGCGCACAGGAATCGGCCGGCCGACGGTGGTGCGCCTGACGCGCACGCTGGCGCTGCTGGGGTACCTCAAATACCACGAGCCGACCGCACGCTACCGGCTGGCCGCACCCGTGCTGTCCTTTGGCTACCCCTTGCTGTGCCAGCTCGGCGTGCGTCAGCTCGCAAGGCCACATATGCAGGAGTTGGCCGATTTCGCGCGCGGTGCGGTCTCGCTGGCCATGCGCGGCGGTGACCAGCTGGTCCTGATTGAAACCTGCGTCGACAAAAGCGCGCCTTCGGCCCGGCCCGATGTGGGCGCCACGCGGCAGTTCGAAGACACCTCTTTGGGCCACACCTACTACAGCGCGACCAGCGAGGCAGAGCGCTCCGAGATGCATCAATTGCTCGAGGCGCGCGACCCGGCGCAGTGGCCGGCACTGCGCCGCCGCCTGGCCGCTTCGCGGAAACACTTTCTGGCCAAGGGCTTTTGCGTTGTGCCGACGCCCAGCGCCGGAATCGTGGCCATCTCGGTGCCTTTGGGCCCTATGGCCGACGATGAACTGATCATCATGAATTGCGCAGTGGCCCAGTTCCACCTGCAGGCCGACACCCTGGAGTCGCAGATCGCGCCACGCATGCTCAATCTCGTGCGATTGCTGCAGACCACCACAGGTCGGCGCTGAACTCCAACCAAATGCTTGCTTGCATCGATCCTCTCGCCCATTCAATCCAGGAGACACCCTCATGCCATTCATGCGCATCCGCCAGCTCGCCTGCCTTGTGACCCTCGGGATCGGTCTGACCGGGACTGCCTTTGGTCAGGCCGACAACTTTCCGACCAAGCCGATCCGACTGATCGTGCCCTACGCGGCAGGCGGCGGCACCGATTTGGTCATGCGGGCCATTGCACCAGGCATGGGCGAGGCGCTGGGCCAGCCCGTTGTGGTCGAAAACCGGCCCGGCGCGGGCACCATGACCGCCACAGAAGCCGTTGTGCGCGCCGAGCCTGATGGGCACCAACTGCTTGCCGTAGGCGCGCCGATCTATCTCAACACCGCCTTGGGGATCAAGACGCCCTACGACCCCTTAAAAGACTTGGCGCCGGTGTCGCTTCTGGTCAACAACCCAGGGCTGCTGTTGGTCGGGTCTTCGGTGAACGCCAAAAACGTCAAGGAGTTGGTGGCCCTGAGCAAGGCGCAAAAAGGCGGCCTGAGTTACGCCAGCGCGGGCCCGGGCAGCATTGCCCACCTGGCCGGGGAGCTGTTGAAAGCGCGCATCGGCATCGACATGCTGCACATCCCCTACAAAGGCAGCGCGCCCGCTCTGGCCGATTTGATGGGAGGCCAGCTCCCTGTGGCCATCGACGCGATCATTCCGTCGGGCGCGCAGGTCAAGGCGGGCAAGGTACGCGCACTGGCCATTTTGGCCAGCGAGCGCTCGCCGCTGCTACCCGATGTACCGACAATGGCTGAAGCGGGCTTTCCGGGCTTGGAAGCGTCGGCCACCTTCGGCCTCATGCTGCCTGCCAAGACACCGCCTGCCGTGATTGCCAGGGTGCATGCCGCCATGAAGAAGGCCATCAGCAATCCGGCCACACGCAAGCAACTCGACGAGATGGGCTACCAGGTGGTCGCCAACACGCCCGAACAGTTCGGCACCTACCTGCGCGACCAAATTGCGACTTGGACCAAGATCGTCAAAGACAACAACATCAAGGCCGAGTGATGGCGCAGGCCGACAGACCCGCCGCTTCCAGCGGGCCGCTGCAAGGCATACGCATCCTGGACATGGCCACGGTGGTGGCTGCACCCTTCGCCGCAACCCTGTGCGGCGACATGGGCGCAGAGGTCACCAAGCTCGAGTTGCCCGATGGCAGCGATACCCTGCGCTATATGCTGCCCGTCATGGGCGAGCATCCCTTGTTCTGGAAGGTGACCAACCGCGGCAAGCGCGGCATCACCTTGGACGTTCGCAAGCCTGAGGGCAAGGCGCTGCTGCTCAAAATGCTGCCCCATTTCGATGTGCTGGTGGAGAACTTCCGAACCGGGACACTGGATCGCTGGGGGCTCGACCTGGCCACGCTGCATGCCCACAACCCGGACCTGATCGTGCTGCGTCTGACGGGCTTTGGCCAGACCGGTCCCAACGCAAGGCGCCCCGGCTTTGCGCGCATCTTCGAGGCCATGAGCGGCTTCGCTCACCTGACGGGGGAGGCCGGGCGTTCGCCGCAACACATGAACTACCCCTTGGGCGATGTGGTGTCAGGTCTGTTCGGCGCGTTTTCGATCGCTTCGGCATTGGCTGGGCGGGCCCACAGCGAAGCAGGCAAACCCAGAGGCTGCGAGATCGACCTGTCGGCCACTGAGGCGCTGATGCGCATGCTCGATCCGCTGGCAGTGGAGTACCAGCATCAGGGCTTTGTCCGCGAGCGGACCGGAGCTCGGGCCACCTATGCAGCGCTGTCCAATATTTTTGCCACCCAGGATGGTCACTGGCTGACCATCGTGGGAACCAGCGGAGTGACCTACCGACGCATCTTCGAAGCCATGGGCCGCGCCGACCTGCTCGAAGGCGACAGGCTCGCCACCCCGGCCGCGCGCATGGAGCACCGAGACGAGGTCGATACCGTCGTGGCTGACTGGTGCCGCAGTCTTGCGCTGGCCGACATACAGGCCATCCTGACGCACCACGAAGTGCCTCACAGCAAGGTCTACACCATTGAGGACATCGTGCAGGACCCCCACGTGCAGGCACGCCAGGCCATCATCGACTTGCCCGATCCCGACCTGGGCCATGTCGCGGCGCCCTGTGTCGTGCCGCGCTTTTCCAACCATCAAGCCGTCACGCCACGCAGCGGCCCCAAGCTGGGCGAACACAACGAGCAGGTTTACGGAGAGTTCGGTCTCTCTCCAGAGGACCTTGCGCAGCTCAAAAAGCAGGGGGTGATCTAAGTCCGCCGCGCTCAGCCCGCCCGGCTTAAATCAAAGCCCAGGCGCGGGAAGTGCACATGCAAGCTGCCGGCGCGCGCGTCTTGCCGAGCCACGGTGATGCTGTCCACACTCAGCCCCACCAGGGTGCCGGTCACGCCCTCGGTGCCGTAGTCGGTGGCGGCCACCTGCACCGCATCGCCGGCCGCAAAGCCCAGGCCAGGCGCCACCTGCACCGGCGCGCGGCTGGTGCTTGCGGCGACCTCAGCGATGGCCTCGGTGCTGCTGATCTCGGTGCGCGTGCCATGGCCGAGCGCTGCGATGCGGGCATACCAGGCGCGTACCGCTGGCCAGGGGCCGAGCAGGGCATCGGCCATACCGCCGCGGGTGATGAACCACAGGCAGTGGTAGACCGAGAAATCGGCGATCGAGGCCGCCGGGCCCATCAGCCAGGGGTGCTGGCTTAGCGCCTGTTCAAAGCTGCGCAGCGCGGCCTGAAACTGGGCGGCCGCATCTGTCGCACTCGGGCGCTTGAGGCCACTGGTAAAGGCTGCGCGGTCCTCGCGCACCTGCTGCATCGCCTCGGGGCTCAGGCCCTGGAAGATGAGCGCGCGCGCTGAAGCCGACTGGGTGTTCATGATCGCCTGCCAAAACAGCGTGCTGTCGGCCCAAGCGGCCACCAGGGTGGCCATGGGCGATGGGGCAGGCAGCAAGCTGGGCTCAGCCTGCAGCCCGTCGAGCACCTTGGCGATCAAAGCCGTGTCGCAATAAATGTCGGCACCCAGCTGCAGGATGGGCGTTCTGCGGTAGCCGCCCGTCAGCGCAATCACATCCGGCTTGGGCATGGCCATGGGAATCTGTACCGATCGCCAGGCCATGCGTTTGAAGCCCAGGACGGCGCGAATTTTCTCGGCGAAGGGCGAGGCCTCGAAGTGGTGAAGGATGGGAGTGGTGCTCATGGCTAGCGATTATTCGGGGTTCAGCAGCGTTCTGGCTTAGCGCCCGGCGTGGAGTGAGCCCCAAAAAGTCACGGGCGAGACATCCTGAGGCCAGCGCGGTGCCTCGGGTATTTACCGCTTGTCCCGCAGGCCTCGGGCTCGGACACTGCGGCAGGTGTTTGAAACCCTGCCCGCATGATCACCCGCCACATCGAGCCCGGCCTGCGCCGCATCCTCAAGATCCAGCCTGGTGAAGCCAAGGCCCTGATCTGGGCTTTTGCCTACTTCTTTTTCTTGCTGTGTGCCTACTACATCCTGCGCCCCTTGCGCGACGAGATGGGTGTGGCCGCTGGCGTTGGTCATTTGCAGTGGCTGTTCACCGCTACGTTTTTTGTGATGTTGGCGGCCACGCCCGCCTTTGGTGCGGTGGTGCAGCGCCTGCCTCGGCGCCGCTTCATCCCCTGGGTTTACCGCTTTTTCGCCATCTCGCTGATCCTGTTCTGGCTGCTGCTACGGCTCGACATTGAGCGGGTGTATGTGGCCCGTGCGCTGTTTGTTTGGGTCAGCGTCTTCAACCTCTTTGTGGTCACGGTGTTCTGGGGCTTCATGTCCGAGCGCTTCGGCTATGAGCGGGGCCGGCGGCTGTTTGGCTTTATTGCCGCCGGCGGCACCGCGGGCGCCCTGCTGGGGCCTTTGATCACCGCGGTGGCGGTGGTGCCGCTGGGGCCGGCGCAGCTGCTGCTGATTTCTGCGCTCTTGCTGGAGGTGGCGACCCGCTGCGCGGGCGCGCTGGACCGCGTCAGCCTGCCGACCGACCCTGCAGAGGCGCCTGAGCCGGCAGATCAGGCTGACCGCGCCCTGGGCGGCGGGGCCTGGGGCGGACTGACCGAGATCTTGCGCTCGCGCTACCTGATGCTGATCTGCGCCCACGTGGCGCTGCTCTCGCTGACCAGCACCTTCCTGTATTTTCAGCAGGCGGCCATCGTCGCTGGCGCTTTTGACAGCCCGGCCGAGCGCACGCGGGTGTTTGCGCTGATCGACCTGAGTGTGGGCCTGAGCACGCTGGCGGTGCAATTGCTGCTCACCGGCCGGCTGCTCAGCCGCTTTGGCGCCGGCGTGGCCTTGGCAGCGCTGGCAACGGTCACCGCCGCCGGCTTTGCCCTGCTGGCAGTAGCGCCGGTGCTGGCGGTGATCATCGGCTTTCAGGCGGCCAAGCGGGCCACGGAATTTGCCCTGGCCAACCCGGCGCGCGAGACCTTGTTCACCGTGGTGCCCCGCGAGCAGATGTACAAGGCCAAGAGCTTTATTGACACCACCGTGTTTCGGGGGGCCGATGCGGCCAGCGGCTGGGTCTACACCGGCCTGCGCCAAGCCTTGCAGGACGCGGCCCATGTGGCCGCTCTGGCAGCGGTCGTGGCGGTGGGCTGGGCGGTGATGGTGATACGCCTAGGCCGCATGCAGCGGCGCCTGGCTGAACCGGCAGTGGGTGCCCAGGCCCCCAGCTCAACTTCGAATTGACTTCAGGAGAAAGACCCATGAGCGCTAAGCCTTCACCTGCCCAACAGGGCCACAAGCTCAGCCGCAGCGACTTCCTGCGCCAGGCCAGCCGCCTGGCCGCAGCCGGCCTGCTCCTACCGGCCCTGCCCGCGCTGGCCAACGAAGGGCCGGTGCTCAGGCGGCCGATTCCATCGAGCGGCGAAATTATCCCCGTCATCGGTTCGGGCACTGCGGTGATCTATGACATCGAAGCCCAGGACCCCAGGATTGCGGTCCTGGCGCAAAGCATGAGCGCGCTGATCGGCGGCGGCGGCGCGATGATCGACACCGCGCCCACCTACGGCCGCGCCGAAAAGCGCCTGGGCGAGGTGCTGCGCTTGGTCGAGCCGGCGGTGCGCGAGCGGGTTTTTCTGGCCTCCAAAATCAGCACCATGGGCGAGGAGGCCGGCGTCAAACAGGTGACGCAAACCTTTGCCGACCTCGGCGTATCGCGGCTGGACCTGCTGCAGGTGCACAACGTGCGCGACACCCAAACCCACCTCAAAACCATACGCAGGCTGCGCGAGGAAGGCAAGGTGCGCTACACCGGCATCACCACCTCTTTTGAAAATACCCATCCGGAGTTCGAGCGCATCATGCGCACTGAGAAGATCGATTTCATCCAGATCGACTACGCGATCGACAACCGACTGGCTGAGCAGCGCATCCTACCGCTGGCGCAAGACAGGGGCCTGGCCGTGATCATCAACCTGCCTTTTGGCCGCAACCGCCTGTTTGCCAAAGCCAAGGACAGGCCACTGCCCGATTTCGCCAAGGAGATGGGCTGCAGCAGCTGGGCCCAGTACTTCCTGAAGTTCCTGATCGGCCATCCCGCGGTGACCGTGGTGATTCCCGGCACCGACCGGCCTGAATACGCCAGAGACAACCTGGGCGCCGCACGCGGGACTATCCCCGACGCCGCCATGCGCAAGCGCATGCTGGAGCACTGGGAAAGCGCGTGAGTCAAAGAGCCAGGAAAACCCCCGCTTCGATGGGTCTTGGGACGCCAGGATTTGCCCAATAATCAAACCGGCTCAACAGAGCGGACACGCTCAAAGCAAAGCAAGGAAGGACTGCCTCATGACTTTTTCGAAATGGACGGCTCTACTGGTCTGTGCCATCACATCGGCCCTGGGTGGAGCGGCTTTGGCACAGGACTGGCCCAATCGGCCGATCAAAATCGTGGTGCCCTTCCCGGCCGGTGGCAATACCGATGCAGTAGCACGGATGACGGCCACACGCTTGCAAGAGCTCCTGGGCCAAAGCGTGGTGGTAGAAAACAAGGCCGGCGGCGGTGGCGTGATTGCCACCGACTTTGTGGCCAAGGCGCCGCCCGATGGCTATACCTTGCTGATGTCCTCCACTGGGCCGCATACGGTGATGCCGGCAATGATGGCCAAGATTCCCTACGACGCGCTGCGTGACCTGGCGCCGATCAGCAATGTAGCCAGCAACGCGCAAGTGCTGCTGGTCCATGCCTCCTTCCCAGCCAAGACGGTGCCCGAGTTGATTGCCTTGCTCAAGAAAGAGCCCGGCAAGTACGCCTTCGGCTCGGGCGGGGTGGCCAGCACCACCCATATGTCGGGCGAGTTGTTCAAGTCCATGGCCGGGGTCAACATGATCCATGTGCCCTTCAAGGGCGGCGCGCCGCTGGCGGTGGCCTCGATCAGCGGCGAGATCCCGATTTCCTTCAACAATATGTACGACGCGCTGCCGCATATCCGCTCTGGCCGTCTGCGCGGCCTGGCGGTGACCAGTGCTACCCGGCAGGCCCCTTTGCCCGATGTTCCCACCCTCGCAGAGCTGGGGCTGACCGGCTATGAATCGGGCCCCTGGAACGGCCTGGTGGCGCCAGCTAAAACCCCGCCTGAAATCATCAGCCGCCTGGCTGCAGCCACTCAAAAAATTGTCCGCGAGCCTGCCTTCCAGGCCCGCATGCAAGAAATCGGTTCGGTGCCGATCGGCGACACCCCAGACCAGTTTCGGGCCTACATCCAGATCGAACTGGCCCGCTGGAGCAAAGTGGTCAAAGATTCCGGCGCCAAGCTGGACTGAAGCTCATGCACACACAAGTGGCCATTGTTGGCGCCGGACCGGCTGGGCTCCTGCTCTCGCACATGCTGCGGCTGGCCGGAATCTCCTCGGTGGTCTTGGAGCGGGGCAACCGCGACCATGTGGGCACCCGCATGCGGGCCGGCGGCCTGGAACACGGCGCGGTCTCGCTGCTAGAGCGGGTGGGGCTGGGCCAGCGCCTCAAAGACATCGGGCTGATCGTCGAGCAGACCGACTTCCGTTTTGACGGACAGGGTCACAGGGTTGATTTTGCGGGCATGACCCAGCGCTGCTTCACCATCTATCCCCAGTATGAGATCGTGAGCGATCTGCTCCAGGCCCATGCCCAGGCCGGGCAAGAGATCCTGTTCGACACCCCGGTGACCCGCATCACCGGCGTCGATACCGCAAAGCCCCGGGTGTACTTCCTCAAAGATGGCCAGGAGCAAGAGCTCAGCTGCGACTTCATTGCCGGCTGCGACGGCTACCACGGCCCTTGCAAACAGGCCATCCCAGAAGGCGTGCTCAAGGTCTACGAAGAGAACTACCCCTTTGCCTGGCTGGGCATACTGGCCGAGGTGGCCCCGCCCTCGCTGGAAGTGGCCTACAGCTGCCACGAACGCGGCTTTGCGATGAGCAGCTTCCGGGCCCCCGAGATCAGCCGGCTCTACCTGCAATGCCCGGTTGACGACAAGCCCGACAACTGGTCGGACGACCGGGTCTGGAGCGAGTTGCACACCCGCATGGACGTGCCGGACCGCCCGGCCCTGATCGAAGGGCGCATCACCCAAAAGAGCGTGACCGCGATGAAGAACTTCGTCATCGAGCCCATGCAGTACGGGCAGCTCTTCATGGCCGGGGACGCGGCCCATATCGTGCCGCCCACAGGCGCCAAAGGCCTCAATTCGGCGCTGGCCGACATCAGCATCCTGGCGCCAGCATTTAGCGCCTTTTACCAGCGCGGCGACCGCGGACCGCTCGATCGCTACTCGGAAACTGCCCTCAAGCGCGTCTGGCAGGTCCAGCGCTTCTCAGCCGATATGTGCACCCTGCTGCACCGCTTTCCGAACACCAGCGAATTCAACTGGCGCGCCCAAAGAGAGCGGCTCAGGTACATGACCACCGACCCCACCGGCGCGCTGACCTACGCTGAAAACTTTGTAGGCCTTCCCTTCGAAGAAGCAGCCTGAGCCTGGGGGGCTGCTGAGCTTGGGGGGCTGCTGAGCTTGGGGGGCTGCTGAGCCTGGGGAAGGCTGCTGAGACTTGTGAAAGGCTGCCAGGGTTGTGGGGGGAGCTTGTGGGAGCCGCGCCCTCGCGGCGATGGGGCCTTTGATCAAGCGCCGCATCGCGCCGAGGGCGGCGCTTATATGGATGCCTCCCGGCTGACAAGCGGTTTTGCTCGATTTTGTGAAGAAGTCGGCTGCATCCTTATATCCGGCCTTGTTTCGGGATGCTTAGTTGATTCCCGTG
>Ga0222712_10000397_pt1 | contig 58835 bp, 75 predicted proteins | sample C33_657DmetaG_FD_165043 | JGI IMG/M metagenome (GOLD analysis project Ga0222712, IMG submission 165043) | Estuarine water microbial communities from San Francisco Bay, California, United States - C33_657D | ecosystem: Environmental > Aquatic > Marine > Unclassified | place: USA: California... | reverse complement strand
ATGGGCACAATCGGGGGACATACAATAGTCATAACCAATGGCCCATCTGTCGGGATTGACGGGGGAATTGCATACTACACAATTCATAGGGTGAATCCTTTCTAGTAAAAGAGATAGAGACAGGATTATCTTTACGCAAGCACGTTGCAACCTGTCTCTGTCCTTGTGTTTTACTCTCAAGTAGAGAGTGAGAGACACACCAAACGAGGGACAAAGATACGGCCTTTTTCGGGGGGATTGCAGAGTGCATACATATCTACATGCTTCTCACAGATATGTAACTGGTACCTAGCAGAGCAGGTCTAGCCAAAGCATGTTGGCATCACTGGATACTCGCCAACCGATGGTGTCCGTGCTTGGTGTGTCTTCCACCTTCTACCTGAAAAAAAGGCGGGGGAAGTATCTCTTATGCTTGGTCTACTGGATTCAATACAGATAGAGCCAAAGAGAGCGGAACGCGGGAAGAGGCAGACCTACCACTGTAGTCATACCAGTTATGTAGGTAAGAGAGAAGATGCTTGCTAGACATATTCATAGCCTTAGCAAGGTGATATACACGAGGTGGATTGGCTACAGAGAAAGAGAGTTTCTTCTCCCAGCCATTGCTTTGAGCAAATTCGTTGTAGCAGCCTGCACATACAAAAGCACGAGCAGTAGGCTCATACTTGCTATGTAGAGTGCCACCACACTCAGAGCATGGCGATACACCATGCCAAAGAGGATTAGTTATAGACATATTGACCTCCTAGTCATATGTGATAAGAGCAGTCCGACCTAGTGCCAGACCTGGTGCTACTCCCAATGCTCATAGTTTGATTATTGACAGTAGCCAACTATCTATGATGTGAGTTGTATCACTATTTGAGAATGAGAAAGCCCCAGCCGACATTGTGAAGGGGACGGCTGGGGCTTCTCGATAGACAGAAGACACATAGTAGGCAATTCGTATGCGAAGGGTTGCTCCTTACAGAGCAGACTGAGCCGATTGGTCGGCATTGCCCTATCTACGCCCATAAGTGATTATGGACATAGATAGAGAGAGGGGGGATTGCTCCCCCCTCTAACTACGAACTAGGCGTTCTGTGCGACTTTGACGGGTGAGTAAGCCAACTTACTCTCAATGAGGTTCTTGAGAGTGAGTAAGTCATGGCGAACCTTTGGAGATACTGAAGCATCTACGACCTTATCTACTGCCTGAGTAGCGGTCTTGATGTAGCGCTCAGCATCTGAACCGAGAGAGGCTTCCAATGAGGCTTTCTGAGCCTCAAAGGTAGCAATCTCTCCCTCAATCTCAGCGATAGCGGAGATGAAGTCTGCCTTATCCAACTCAAAGAGAGGGAGAACTTCGGCATACTTCTTAGCAAAAGCATTACGCATTGAGTAAGCGTCTTTCGCTTCTATTCCGTATCGTGATACGGCATAGCCACCGATAAGGGTGATTGCCTTTGAGGAGTCTAACTTCTCTACCGAGATGAAGTCAGACGGGGTGAGAGATGAATCGGCGGTGAAGTGCTTCCCTGCTTGGGAGATTGACTCAATAGAGCCACCCTTTCCACGGGTAGCAAGCAACGCAGATAGATTTTCACGAGCGGACACGGCTGTGTCCTTTCTGCTTAGACATAGGGACTAGGCGCTTTGCCTAAGTATGTGTCTATGCGCCCGCCTAGCAGGAGTCGAACCCACTAGACGGCGCACACAGAATTACCTACTTTCTAACCTTCGGTCTGACCGCCTTCACCAACTAGTTTATTTGTCCGTTTTGTTTGGTTTTGTCCCCTTTGTCCCTTATGTCCGTTTTGCCCCCCTATGGGTTAAATGTCCGTTTTGTCCTAGTTTGGCCAGGTGAAACATACTGTTGGGGTTAGAAATGGGAAGGCAGTAGCCTTTATGATCATAGTCGGGGGTGTTTTAAGAAAGAAAAGGTACAGAGTCTTGCATTTGCAAGTTTTAGGTCGTCACCTCGTCACCTCACCACTAGGCAAAAATCCGGGGGGTCTTGGGGATACCAGGCAGTAGCCATAGGAGTAAACTCGGGGGCAATGGACGACAAAGAACGTTTAGAGCGTTGGATATGTCAGATATGTCGTAAACGCTATGTAGTTCCTGGATTAGCTCGGGACTGTGAAGAGAAACATTTGGAGGAAGAGTATGCCTAGAGGTAGAGATGATTATCTTCGTACTCTAGCGCAGCAAAGGGCGGATGAGGAGAACAAGAAACTCAATCTAGCTCTTAGAGGGCGTGAGAGGGTCTTTGGAGAGGAGGAAAGCTCTAACAGCACAATTGCTGGACGGGAAGCTCGTCTCTCTTCTATGGACGCTGGAAACCCGTGTGGACCAGGCTATGAGTGGATCCAAGCGCCACAGAGCTCAGGAAAGACAAGACACAGAGCTCAGAAGTGCTGCTACTCAGTAGATAAGGCTATGGAGGTCCTAGTCATCATTATGCGTGATGGCTCCATGATCCAATATGATGGAGTAGACCCAGTCCTATGGGATGTCCTCAAAAACTCTGACTCCACCCACGATTTTATTGAAATGTACCTAGATGGCCATCCTTGGAGCAAAGTTACATACTCAGGGCTCCCCCGGAAAAGGCCAGAAGAGTTCCAGTTAGGTATTGAGCGATAGTAAGGTAGTATTACTTGTCTAAGGAGAGGGTGTCATGACAACGCTTGCTGCGATTCAAGGTGATGGTTGGTCCGTCATTGGTTGCGATTCTCGTGCCTCCGATGAAGATGGTCGTTATATGGAACTTGCGACATCTAAGATTATTAATAACAACGGTGTACTGATAGCTGTCTCCGGCGCTTCTAGAGGTGGAAACATTACTCAATTCGGATGGAAACCTCCGAAGCCACGTGCAAATGAAGATTTAGATATCTTTATGACTAAACGATTTATCCCCTCAATGCGTAAAGCTTTCATCGATGCTGGTTATGATGCTAAAGATGATGGTGATGCAGCATGGCAAGACTCTAACCTCATTGTTTCTATTAGAGGCGTTATCTACCCGATCTTCAATGATTACTCTTGGGATAGAGAAGCCCGCCGCATTTATTATGGTGGTAGTGGTGGAGACATCGCTGTAGGTGCCCTTGAAGCTTTGAACTACGAAAAGATAACTACACCCAAGGCCGCCGAAAAGGCTTTAAGGCGTGCAATTGAGGCCGCTTGCAAGCATGATATTTATTCGGGTGGCGAGATCCATACATACATACAAGAGGCCTAATTTCTGTCACCATATGTGGGTTCGACCGAACAATCACATTGATCAGTGAGGAAATAATTAATGGCAACAGATACATCAGGCAACCAGAAGGTTGACTTCGTGTGGGGTAACCTACCGATGCAACCAGATGCGGATCGCCAAACATCCCCAGATTTTGAATTTGGTACAGGAAGTGCACAAGCACTAGGAACTGAATCAGGAAATAAATACTGGAAGCGTCGCGGAAAGATCGCATCAGCTAAGCTAGATTCAACTCTTGATAATCATATTATCGCAACAGCAGGTTACGAAGGTTTCCCAGACTTCATTCAGGGAGCTCCTTACGATGACACAACTGCAAACGCAACTGTACCTAACGTAGTTGGACTTTCAGAGTCCGCTGCTAACACAGCTCTTGTAGCTGCTGGTCTTGTTAAGGGCGCTGTAACCACTGCAAACAATGCAGCTGGTGCAACAGCTCTAAACGATGGTCTTGTAAAGACTCAGACACCTGCAGCTGCAACAGTAGTTAACGCTGGAGCATCAGTTGCTCTCGTTAAGTACGCATATACAGCGTAAAAAACTAAATAGCGCAAAACCCCCTGTTTCTACGGCGAATACGTGGCAGGGGGTTTTGGCATTTATTAGAGTTGTTTAGGTGAGAGTATTTACCGTGGCTATAGATAAGAAACAATTCAAGGTGAAGAAGCATAAACACCATACAACTACCGGACGTCTTGGTGGTGGCTATGTTGTTGGTGGAATTCCTTGGTACAGCCTCTATTACGGTGTCGGTGGTTACTGGGGAGGAACAGCCCCAGGAAATGACAAAAGCCCAAATGAAACCGCCCAAAATGGTTTCGGTCAGGATGGTGGAAATGACTCTTCTGGAGACTCTGGATCAGCAGCTGCAGCAGGAGACGGGGGCGGGGCTGGTTCTATGTGACCAATGCTCTGCTAGAGCCTTTGTCCAAGTAACCCTGTCTACCGGCATTTTGACCTTCTGCATGCATCATTATAATAAAAACTCTCAAGCCCTTACAGAAAAGGGCGCAGTTGCTAAACTTTTAAACGTATAAAACCCTAAAGGAACGGATCCTTGATATGCCAATTCCACAAAATGGACAGAATTTCGTAAGACCACAATCAGGTGGCTCAGGAGGATGGATCTCCAAGTTATTCGGAGGAATCGGTGATGTCGCACGTGCCAAAGACATGGCACAGATTCAATTTGATTTGCATCAAGCAAAAGCAGGTGTTGATACTGAACACCAGGGGACAAGAGTAAAGCAGAAGGTTGCAGCAGAGTCTGCAGGTAAGGTATATGTAGGCGACGCAGAAGCTAAGCGTGCCATTAAAACATTCAAGAAATTTACAGATCCAAAAGAAGAGTACACAGATGCAAAGGGTCGCACCCGTACTCGCGGTGGTTTTGGCTTACAAGTTGAATCACCTCTTGCAAACTTTGATAGCAACATGCTTCCTGCATTCCAGAAGACTGGTTTAACTAAAAGAAAAAAGAGTGAGGGTGCCGCTACAGTAGGAGAAGGCGCTACTGATGGTAACGATGGTGGAGGAAACGGTGGCGGTGGAAATCCACCTGCTGGTGGTGCTGGTAAAGCACCTCGCAAACCTCGTGCTAAGAAAACATCTGGTGGTCAACCTTCTGGTGGAACAGCAGCTGCAGGCGCATCTGAAGCTCCAGCAGCAGAACCAGCTGCAGTAACTCCTGCTAAGACACGCAAGCCACGTACACCTAAGGCTGGTGCATAATGACTAAAGATACTCGTGGTCTTCCATCAAACGAAACTGTTAAAAAAGGATTAGCAGAAATAGGTGCTGCATCCGATGAAAAAATTGTACAGCAAGCAAAAGATATGACCCCTGCACAAGTTGAAAAAGGGAACGAATCTAGAGGAGTAGGTACCAGTCCAGTTAAACTAGGGCCTATAACTAAAGATCAAGCATTAGCAGAATCCACCCCTAATCTTGAAGGGGAGCGAGAACTACGTCCAAGACCTACTATTGAAGAAATTACTCCCGGACAAGATGCTCGTGCAGCTGCTCGTAATGTAGGCACTGCTCGTCCTGAAAAAACTACTGTTCTTGATTTCGGAAAACTTCCAAGTCGCCCAGAAGGTGGAGCTACACCAGCTTCAGTAAATGTAACAGATAAGCCAGATGTAGCAATTAATCTTATTGATCGTTTAAAGTCTGGCATGGGACTTCCTGGAGAGGAAAAAGGCCACCTAGACTTAGCATTAAAGCTACATGAAGCTGATAGAGAAACTGCCGCTCGTACAGGTAAGGTAGTAAACGACGTACAGCCAAATGATCCTAAGGCAACACATCTAACCGTGTTTGGTGGTCATCACCACCGTTTTGCTAAGGTAATGAATACCTTTAAGATTTCAGATCAAAGTATTTATACCAACGCAGCTTCTGCTTCTGGACAAAGACTATCTACACTTGTACATGGTCTTCATAAAATTGCCCAAGAGCATGAAGACTCAAAGAGAACTATTACGCATACTCCAAAAGAAGGAGCTATGTGGGAGCACCCAAGTACTGGAGAAGTAATCCCAGTATCTGCAAACCACCCAGATATGCCTATGGCATTTACTCGTACTAAGGGTAAGGTTGCACGAGTATCTAGAGATGCTTCTGGTGCAGCGATAGTAAAGCGTTCACACGAAGGTTGGGATGCTGTAAAGGTACGCGGTGGAACAACTGTCTATCGTAAATATGGTGCCCCAAAAGGAATTGATCTTGTAGATCACATGAGAGCAGAAATGTTGAGCGAGCACGGAATGTCCGTAACTTCTCGCAAAGATAGTGCTGCCCACACCACAGATATTCTTGAGCAGATGAACTCTAGTATCCCTAAGGATAAAAAACAAATTGGTGTTCAAAAGACTGCTAAGGGAACCCTACCTAAGGTAACTTCACGTCCAAAAGCCGCTAGAACTAAATCTCCTGGCGCAAATATGATTTATCGTCTCTCTCCAAATACAACAGAGACTACAAAACCACTATTGGTAGATAAGGTAAAGCCAGGTAAGGCTGTAGGTACAAAACCAAATCCACCTAAGGCACGAAGCGGTAAAGTACTTGTTGGCCCAGCACCTTTGGATGCTCAACCAACTCCAGTAACACCCGCAGCTACTACGCCGCCAAAGAAAAAACCAGTTCAGATGGTTCTTCCTGGAACTGGTGTTCCAAAGAGTGTAAGTACTGTAGTAACCCCCGCAGTTTATGAAAGAAAGTCCGGACCATTAAGTAGAGCAGAAAAACTACGTGTATTGAATAAAACTCGTGGTGAAGCTTATTTGGGCAATGAACCTCAAGAACCTACACAAGATCAAAAAGATAAGGCCTTTGGAAGTGTTCTTAGTGATAAGAATACAAAGGTAGTTACTACTGCTGCTGTAGACAAAAAAGCAAAGAGCCTTATGACTCCACGTCGCACAGGTTTCTTAGACTATGAGAAAAAACAGGTAAAAGAAGCTGTAGAAGAGGTACGAACTGTTCAGGTTAAGCCTGCTGTGACAAAAGCAGAGATCATACCTACAGATCGAGACTGGAGGCCAGAAACTCCAAAGAGCCAGCAATTTACTATGGATACTACTGGTATGACTGGTGCCGAAGAGTTGCGTGCTTTAAGCAATGCTCGTGCACTCGCTCACCAAAAACCTAGTGCAAGTCGTGAACTAGTTGTTCGTCCTGGAGGAAAACGACAGGCAAAGAAAGACACACGGGCTGCAAAGGCTGCTCCAAAACCAGCTGCACCAGAGCAACTTAGCTTATTCCCAGATTATGACGTAACCCCTGGAAGAAGCAATGCATTTTACATGGCAGGCTCTGTACAGCCTATCTCTGAACAATCTAAGGTACTCCAAGGAGCTGCTAAGGCTAAGTTTGGTCGTCAACCAAATAACAAAGACTTTGAAACAGAGAGTGAAAGTACAGTCACAGATAGATTAAAAGCCGGTCCTAAGAAGAAAGACTAGAAATGGCAAGAACAGCTAGTTTCTCTCCTGAACCAGAAAAGTTCGACAAGTACAAGTCTCTACGTACGCATGCACGTGAGGCTGCTGAATATTTGACCGGACTTCCATATAAGCAACCACAAAATCCAGAGTTTAAGGGCTATACCAAGCCTGGACGTGGAGCTAGCGGAGAGTCTTCTAACTAATGGGACGTAAAAAAGAACTGCATTACGGATCTAGGGATGGTCGTGGGGGAGTTACCCGCATGTCCGTATCTGATCGCACCTCTAAAGCTGCACGTCCTTGGAATGAACCTAAGGTCGTAGAAGCTTCTCAAAGTTACGGTGTTCCTTTTGCCAGCTATAAGCAAGTACATACATACGAGAACCGACTACAGGATCTAGGATCAGTTGAGTCGCATGAACGATTTACTTGTGGACCCTGCGGTAAACTAAACGAATCATGTGCGTGTAAAGGAAAAGAAAATGGCTAAAACAGCTGCGTGGCAACGCAAAGAAGGTCAGAACCCAAAGGGCGGATTAAATGCTAAGGGTCGAGCATCATACAAGCGTGAAACTGGTGGAACATTAAAGCCGCCTGTAAAAAAGGAAGAAGCTGCAAAGTCTGAAAAGTCCGCTGCACGCCGCAAGTCATACTGTGCTAGATCTGCAGGACAAGCAAAAAAGTTTCCTAAAGCAGCTAAAGATCCAAATAGCCGCTTGAATAAGGCACGTAGAGCTTGGGATTGCTAATGTGTGAGCATGTCTACAAAAGTATGGGCGAACCTATTTGCCCAAAATGTGGAAAAGATACTCACGAAATAAACTGGAATTTTGTACACGAACAGCATAGGGAGTGGATTGCTTCGGGCAAAGCCACATTACAAGGGTGGTGGTCAATTTGACTAAGAAGAAAGAAGTAGCTGGCGGTAAAGAATACAAAGGCTCAGCTCAAAACGGCGGTCGTAAGATTATTGTTGAGCACTACAAGGATAAGTCCGGTAAGTGGCACACTACCTCTAAGAATGCTGCTCGTGCTAAGTATGAGAAAAAGCACGGCAAGCTATCTAAGGGCACAGATGTAGACCACAAAGATAATAATCACGATAATGATTCTGCTAGCAATCTTCGCCCACTAAAGCACGGTAAGAACACCGCTAAAGAGAATAAGCGCAGAGCAGGTAAGAAGTAAATAAAAAAGGCCCGGTTTCCCGGGCCTTTCTTATTATGATGGAAATTTATCCAACCATTTTGTAACGCTAGATTCTTCTGGAGAACCATCGTAAGCGTTAGGACCTAATCCCCAAGAACCCCAATCCGTTCCACGAGCCGTCATATAGAAGGCCGCTTTAGCATTGGTTACTGGATCAAATAGATCACTATTCTTTTCGATATTAAATTTTTCCCTACGGATTGCTCCAAGATCACCAATCATGTTGATCTGGAAGAGCCCGTAAGAGTTATCCCCAGTGGAAGCTGTATTGTTCCGGGATGTTGGGTTTCCCCTGGATTCCCGCATTACTACTGCCCAAGCAGTTTTAAGGGACTTACCCTCAAAACCTACTAAAGATAGTAGCTCGACTAGTTCCGTATCAGTGAGCTCTGTGGCTCCGCGGTACTTATCTAGCGGGTCTTTTATGGTAGTGGTAACCGTTGCTCCATCTACTGCTACTGATGGTTTATCAGCGGCCATAGCGGTTGGTACCCCTATAAGTAGTAGTCCGTATAGGACAAGCATTGCTACATGCGGTTTTTCATAACTTTGCACTCGGTCTCCTAGGCTAGAGGGCCAGCCCTAACTTCGTATATCTGTCACCTATACTAAGCAACTTGGCCTCTTTCTGCCAAGTTCGGTCTGCAACCCTTTTGTTACGGAGGTGCTGATGCCCAGATCTCTCTGGGCACAACGTAACCCTAGCAGTAACTACAGGGGGTCAGCAACCAAGAACTACGTGTAGAATAAAGTTTCTTAATTTGAGAGGAATATCACATGCCACAGTGGTCAGCACCATGGAATGCTCCAAAACCACAGGAACAAGCAGTTATTGAGCCTACCCCTGCAGTTGTAGAGTCCGCACCAGTAATCGTAGAACCAACACCAATCGTAGAAGAGCCTGCACCAGTTGTAGAAGAACCTGTTGTAGAAAAGACAGAAACAAAAGCCTCTACAAAAAAGGTTGAACCTACAAAGGCAGAGTAGTGAGAATTGAGCGCATCGTTACGAGGCAAGGGCACCCCGTACCGGAAACAGCGCATCAGCCTAAAGGACCTTTCCCACCAGAATTATTTGAGTCCTCCCCAGTAGTTACAGATTATTTACCACAACCTGATGGGGGAGCAGAAGTACCCGTAGGTGGAACAGCACAAAATAACTTTGCCCCAATGCGCTGGTTTAGATGTAAAGTATGCGAATCAGTATTACGAGAACCAGAAGTAAATGACCATAACTGTGAGGACTAATCGTGGCAAATCCAAGAGACTTTGGACCATTTTATTGGCATCCGCTGGTTTATCCAGTAAAGCCTAAAGATCTTTGGGAGCGAGCAGAAACACAAGAAATAGACGAACCTTTTAGAGGTGGAGTAGGATTATCCATCAGACTTCCATTTACTAGACTAGCTTTAGTAATTGGTAAGTGGAACTCTCAGTTTGAAGAAAGTCAAGCATTAACAAATGCGATTAGGGGAAGAGCACTTCCTGAGGAAGAAACAGACTGGGAATACATACGATTCGGAGCAAATGAGGGGAACGATGTTTAAAAAGAAAACTAATCCTGAACGTGAAAAAACTAAGATTGAAAAACGAGTAGAATCACTTCCTACATCAGAACTACTCCCTTGGACTGAAAACGCTCTATACACTATCGGCAGAAACCTTTCTTCATGGCAAAAAAGTCAGGATCCATACACTCTTGAAGAGGCCCGTATTGGAGCAGAAGCTCTGCACGTAATCCTAGAGACTTTAAAGAAAAGATCAACTAATGAGCGACTTTGATGACTACAACGATCAATTTGAAGAGATAGATCCAGAAGATTTACTTTTAGACGAAGAAGATGATGATCTACCTGAAGAAGAGCCTGATGAGTTAGACGAGCTTTCCAAGGAATTTGTAAAAGCTTTAGTAGAAAAAATCATGCAATTTCAGGAAATGCTTGTTGGTTACAAGCTTCACTCATATCAAGCACCGCTTGCCAGGAGAATAATTGAATCTGTAATTATTAACGATGGTGAAGAAGTAACTGCTTTAGCTTCACGTCAGTCTGGTAAATCAGAAACTATTGCTAATACTGTGGCAACCCTCATGGTTATCCTCCCACGCCTTGCAAAAATGTACCCCGATTTATTGGGTAAGTTTGGAGATGGAATTTGGGTAGGCATGTTTGCCCCAATTCAATCACAGGTAGAAACTTTGTATGGAAGAACTGTTTCTCGCCTCACAAGTGAGCGTGCCTTAGAGGTTTTGGGAGATCCGGAAATCGATGATATGGCTACCAAGAGTCCTGGGGTAATCAGAAACATAAAGCTTAAGCGCAGTGGAAGTACGCTTATGATGATGACCGCTAACCCACGTGCAAAGATTGAGTCTAAGTCTTTCCATTTAATTATCATTGACGAGTGTCAAGAAGCCGATGACTTCGTGGTCTCTAAGTCTATTGCTCCTATGGGTGCTTACTACAACGCTACTATCGTAAAAACAGGAACACCTAGCACTATGAAGAACAACTTCTATAGGGCTATACAATTAAACAAACGACGTCAAACCGGGCGCTCAGCCAAACAAAACCATTTCCAATGGGATTGGAAAGACGTAGCAAAGGTAAACGCAAACTATGAAAAGTTTATTAAAAAAGAAATGCTCAGAATCGGAGAAGACTCCGATGAGTTCCAGCTCTCATATAACTGTAAATGGTTGTTGGAAAGAGGGATGTTCGTTACATCGTCCATCATGGACGACTTGGGGGATACGTCCCAAGAGTTGGTTAAGAGCTGGCATCGCTCACCGGTTGTGGTCGGAATTGACCCCGCAAGAAAGATGGACTCTACAGTTGTTACTGTTGTCTGGGTCGATTGGGATCGGCCTGATGAATTTGGTTATTATGACCACCGTATTCTTAATTGGCTAGAGATCCAAGGAGACGATTGGGAGGAACAATACTTCCAGATTGTTAACTTCCTTGGCAACTACGATGTGCTGGCAATAGGGGTGGACTCCAACGGTGTTGGGGATGCTGTAGCTGGGCGTTTAAAGATCTTAATGCCTAGAGCTGAGGTTGTACCCATCACATCTAGTCCCACAGAGCAATCAAAGCGTTGGAAACACCTTCAAGCCCTGATTCAACGTCAAATGGTCTCTTGGCCAGCCCACGCTAAAACAAGAAGGCTTCGTCTTTGGAAAAAGTTTTATCAGCAGATGACGGACGCAGAAGTTCAATATAAGGGCCCAAACTTTATGGTTTCGGCTCCTGATGAGGCACATGCCCACGACGACTTTGTGGACTCCCTAGCTATTGCCTGCTCTATGACTCAGGATATGGTCATGCCTACCGTAGAAGTTAGCTCTTCCCCATTTTTTTCTTGATTTAGCATTTAAAAAGTAATCTAAGGGTGGAAACTTATACCCGAGGACCCTCAATCCCTATGCATAAGGAGTAATCATGGCAGTAGAAAACATTGCCCCAACACCTCAGTTCCCTGAAAAGGTTGGAGCAACATATGAACGCAAGATGGCAGCAGCAATGCCAGGTCAACGTGGCCCACTTCGCTTTGAAGAAGGTGTTGCAACTGACACAGACGTCCCAAATGATTTTCAGGTGGGACTAGATCAAGGATATGACACCCCTGCTGGTCGTCCAAATCACAACACTAACGTGTTTGAAAAGTATCCAGAAGAAACAATGAAGCAGCGTGCACATGTCGGCTCAGCCGCATGGGTAGAAGCCCCAACATACCTCGGTGAGTTTTCACAAGGTAACTTCGGAGATCACTCTCAGGTAGTTATCGAAGAGGTTGTTCGCTCAGGCGGACGCTACCAACGCATGAATCCTGCACAAGTAGCAGACTAAGTACAGTAGAATATACCAGCCCCCCAGCCTCGTACCCCTTCTCCGAGGCTGGGTGGGCCTATACTTAGTAGTACAGAGAAGAAAAATAAACGGGGTTTTTAGAATTAAGATGGGGAGTTGTGAATAATGGCTGGTGGTATTGATTTTTCACCTCCCAGTTACAGAGCTGCGTCCTCTGACTTAACTATATCTATCTCTCCACTAGGTCTTGTAGAACTAGCGGATGAAGAATTTGAAGTACACGGTCCTAGATTAAATCGCTACTCTCTTAACTGGGCAATGTACCTAGGACATCACTGGTCTTATCGCCGTGAAATTGGCGAGTCTCAAATGGTGTACAACTATTACAGAGCTTTTACTGATTACATAATTAATTTTACTTTTGGTCGTGGAGCATCTTTCCGCAGCCCATCTTCAACAGAAGCAATCATTCCTGACGTTCTAAAGCGTGTTTGGGAAACAGATAATGATAAGCACTCTGTTATGTGGGAAATGGGCCAGCAAGGCGGAGTTTCAGGCGACTGCTTTGTAAAGGTAGCTTATGAAGAGGGGTATGAAGATTCTATTGGCCGTGTTCATCCCGGTCGTGTTCGTATTCTCCCCCTCAACTCATCTTTTTGTTTTCCAGAGTTCCACCCACATGATCGTACACGTTTGATCCGCTTTAAATTAAAATATCGTTTTTGGGGCACTTCCGCTGAAGGAACCCGTCAGGTATATACTTACACCGAAATCTTGACTGATGATCGTATTGAAGAATATATTAACGACGAAATTATTGACTCACGTCCTAACCCTATTGGCGTAGTGCCCGTCATCCATATCCCTAACGTACGTGTATCTGGTTCCCCATGGGGCTTGTCAGACTGTCACGACATCATTGTTCTTAACCGTAATTATAACGAAGTAGCAACAGATATCGCGGACATTGTCAACTACCATGCGGCACCCGTTACAGTTATTACCGGTGCTAAGGCCTCTTCCCTTGAAAAAGGTCCGAAGAAGGTCTGGGGCGGTCTTCCTAAAGACGCCCAAGTCTTTAACCTAGAAGGTGGCGGACAAGGCCTTCAAGGTGCTATGGAGTACCTAAAGATAATCAAGACCGCTATGCATGAAATGATCGGTGTGCCTGAAAGCGCATTAGGTCAAGTTCAACCAATTTCTAATACCTCAGGTGTTGCACTTTCAATTCAATACCAGCCTTTAATGAATCGCTACCAACAGAAGATGATTCAGTACGGCGAGGGTATGCAGAAAATAAATGAGCTGGTACTGCTTACATTGGCATTTAAAGAACCAGAAGTATTTACTTATAACCCTGCAATAAACGGACCAATAAAGCCTGAGCAACTTCCTCAGCTTGATCCGCAGGATCCAGAAACCTTTAAAACTCAAGTTCATTTCCCACCACCACTACCTCTAGATAAGCTCGTTGTATTGAATGAGATTCAGGCAAAGATGAAGCTTGGTCTAGAAAGCCGTGAAGGTGCTCTTCGCCAGCTTGGAGAAGAGTTCCCAGATGAGAAGCTTGAAGAAATTCGTGCAGAGCTCATCAGAGATGCCAAGGCAGATGGCGCCCTACAGCTTATTCAAACTCAAATAACCGCCTCCATCGCATCCCTAACAGGAATGCTTCCAGAAGGAAAAGATGGAAATATGCCTCCGGGTGCTCAGCCTGGGGAAGGTATCGGACCTGGACCAACAGGTCAGCCTGGAGTAGTTAGCCCAATAGAAGAGGGCGTACTTCAAGAGCTTCAACAGGTACAAGTAGATCTGGTCACTAAAGCGTACGGAACAACTATTCCTAAGAACAGGACTCCGGACGAAGACAAACCAGAATAATAAGTTTAGGCAGACAAACTCCTAAGAATTTGGAAGCCTATTACCACCTATCAATCCGCAGGTCATCGTGGCATTAAATCGGACAACGACCTCTTAAACCTAAAGGATAAAGCATGGCTGAAACAAGTAACATTGTTGATACTCCGGAAGCTCAGGAAGCATTCCTGACAGATGTTCCAGTAGCAACAGAAGCAAAAGTAACACCAGTAAAAACAGAGCTCTTGACAGACAAGGCTTATACAGAAGAAGATCTAAAGCGAGTAAGAGAGCAAGAAAAATCAAAGCTCTATCCGCAAATTGATTCCTTAAAAGAAGAACTAAATCTCCTCAAGAAAGAACGCGAAGAGCGTTTGTCTCAGATGGAAGCAGAGAAAGCTGCTGCTGAAGAAGAGGCTCGTAAAAAAGCTGAATCTGAGATGGATGTGCGTCAACTTCTTGAAGTTAAGGAACAAGAGTGGGCTCAGAAGTTGGAAGCAGAGCGTCTAGAACGTGAACGTGCATTCACTCTTCTAGAGCGTGAGCGTCAATATGCGGAACTCACTGAGTACCGTAATCGCCGCCTAGAAGAAGAGCGTGACAACATCATGCCTGAGCTAGTAGATCTTATTTCAGGAAATAACCCTGAAGAAATAGAAAACAGTATTACAGGACTGCGGGAGAGATCCTCAAGGATCCTGGAATCGGCGCAATCTGCAATGCAGAGTGCCCGTAAAGAAATGACAGGCAGCCGGGTAACCGCGCCGCCATCCGGACCGATGGACACTAATATGGAGCAAAATCAGTTTACAGCGGAACAAATTGCCGCTATGTCGGTTACCGAATACGCAAAATACCGAGGAAAGTTGCTGGGTAAAACCGCATCGGACCGAGGCAAGGGAATCTTCGGGTAAGTAATTACCTAATCAACCAATCTAACTAAGGAGTAATACCGACATGGCATCAGCCGTAACAGGTACCGGCAATTTAGCCGCAGCACCTACAGCGTACTCTGGCTCTAACAGCCAGCTTACACAAGCAATTCAGACCATCTGGTCAAAGGAAATCCTTTTCCAGTCAATGCCAATTCTTCGCTTCGAACAGTTCGCTGTTAAGAAGACAGAGCTAGGCGTTGCACCTGGTCTTCAGATCAACTTCATGCGTTACAACAACCTTGGCTTCGCATCTTCACTAGTTGAAGGTGTTCGTATGTCAACAAACGCATTGACAGCTCAACAGTTCTCAATCACAGTTGCAGAGCATGGCTATGCAATTGCTGTATCTGAGCTTCTATTGAACGCCTCATTCGATGACGTAATGGCTTCTGCATCACGTCTTCTTGGCCGTAATATGGCTCTTTACCTTGATGGACAGGCTCGTGACACACTCATGGCCGCTTCATCAGTTATCTACGGTTATGACCGCACTTCTCTAAATGCTGTCAACAACTGGTATGACTACGGTACAAAGGGTACTTCACGTGCTTCTCTTACAGGTGCATTTGATCTTACAACAGCAACCGTTAAGGACGCAGTTGAGACACTTGCAACCAAGAACATCCCACGGTTGGGCGAGACCTACGTAGCTTTCGTTCACCCACACCAAAGCCGCAAGCTTCGTGACAACGCTGAGTTCATCGAAGTCACAAAGTACGCAGCTCCAGGTAACTTCATGCTAGGTGAAATTGGTCGTCTATACGACACAGTATTCATCGAGACAACACAGATCGAAAAGGTTGTTGGTGGTGCTGGTGCAAACTACACAACTGACACCGCAGTAGCTGCAGGTTCAATCGTTTACCCAACAGGTGGCGGTTACACAACTCCAGCAACAAAGACAGGTAACGGTGCTAAGGATCGTTATACAGCTATCTTCATTGGAGATAACGCTTTCGGTCACGCAATCTCTCTTCCAGTCGAGCTCCGCGATGGCGGTATCCTTGACTTCGGTCGTGAGCATGCACTTGCTTGGTACGCAATCTACGGTCTTGGTCTAATCACTGACCAGTCTGTAGTATTGGCAGAAACCAACTAATTTAAAAACGTTAGGGGGCGGGAGTTAAAATACCCGCCCCCAACACAAACAATAGGAGAATACTAATCGTGTCAAAGGCAAAAGTAACAGACGTCACAGGACGTCAGCGTGAAGCTCAAATTAAAGCCCACGCAGAAGAACTTGCAGAACGTGCAGGTCAAATTTCAATGGCTACAGCTGAAGCTGCAGCTAAGCTAGAAACAGAAGTCATGGATCTAACCAATCCAAATGCCGTAGCAACCGTTATTGATGAGGTTGAAACCGTAGGCGTAAGTCTTGCAGACGATACACAGGTTATTCGTGTCGCTGAAGACCTAGATTTTGTAACTATCGGCGTAGGAAATCACTATTCCTTTAAAGCCGGACAGAAGTACAAGGTATCTAAGCATGTTGCTCAGCACTTGCAAGAAAAGGGTTACCTGTACGACAGGCTCTAAAAAGCCTAATATCTAGATCGCCCTCGTAGACAACCGCCCTCCTGTCTACGAGGGCCCTTAACGTTTGTCCTGACTTATAACGGTAATCACGAGATTATATTGCTATAGAAATTACCGGAGGAGAACAGTGGCAACACTCGCAGCGCTTTCTGGTCGTCTTAGATCTGAACTAGGCGATATGGGCCGTAGTTTTGAAGAAACCTTCGTAGGTGACGGACAAACTACCCGCTATCAATTAACTAATGCTCCTGTAAAAGGATCCTCCCTGGTAATTAAGGCCGGGGCAGTTAATGTATCTAATACCACCTCCGTAGAAGAAATTACGGGCATGCTTATTTTGGCAGTCCCACCAGCAGACGGAGCTATTCTTACTGTCTCAGGCACTATGTACAAGTATTTTACAGATGCTGAAATAGAGACGTACGTCAACACAGCTTTTCTAGAGCACGCTAGAACAACTACAGACTCCAATGGAAGTAAGGCAACTATGTTGTCTTTGCCAGCCATTGATGAATACCCCCTAGTTCTTTTAGCATCTACCATGGCTCTTTATACCTTAGCTACCGACGCATCATTTGATATTGACATCATCTCTCCTGACGGAGTTTCTATCCCACGTTCAGAGCGTTTTCGTCAGCTATCAGAAATAGTTACCGCCCGTAAAGAGCAATACCGTGAGCTGTGCAACATGCTTGGTCTTGGTATGTATAAGATTGAAGTATTTAACCTTCGCCGTATTAGTCGCCTAACAAATAAGCTGATCCCTATCTATCGCCCTCAAGAAATTGACGATGCTTCCCTACCTCAACGTGTTCGTTTGTCTATCCCAAACTATGGCGATATTACTCCAGAGAGCGAAGTAATCAACCGCGATCTCTCCATGTACTCAGGAGATGACTTCAGCATCAAACTTAAGTTCTCTATTGATCTTGCAAACTTTACTCCAAAGTCAGAGATCCGCTTATTCAACACTGGTGGCAGAGCTCAAGTTGGACCAGTTATTCTTGGAACGTTTACTATTCAAAAACTACAGTCCACTCCAGGTGGAATGTATGACATTGTTCAGTTAAGTCTTCCTGGATCAGTAACCGCAGAACTGCCTAAGACAGCTTATTACGATATTCAACTAACAGACAATACAACTGGCAAGGTAAGAACATACATGACCGGTAAAGTATTTACAGAGAAGCAGGTAACACTGTAATGTCTGATCCAGAGATCATTGAGATCATTGAACAACCTACAACAATAATTACTTTTGGTTCAGACCAAGCTGGAGCACAAGGGCCTATGGGTCCTCAAGGACCTACAGGACCTGCAGGTGCTACCGGTCCGACAGGACCTACTGGTGCTGCAAGCACTACTCCAGGACCAACTGGTCCAACTGGAGCAACAGGTGCTGCGTCTAACGTAACTGGTCCAACCGGTCCTACTGGAGCTACGGGTCCACAAGGTATCTCTATAAAATTTAAAGGCACCGTCGCTAATACTAATGATCTTCCTTCAAGTGGAAATCAAATTAATGATGCTTACATAGTTTCTGCTAATGAAGACTTATATGTATGGAGTGATACAACTCCACGTTCCTGGGTAAACGTTGGACAAATTGTCGGTCCACAAGGACCTACTGGTCCACAAGGACCAACTGGTGCAGACTCATACGTAACTGGACCAACAGGTGCGACTGGCCCACAAGGTATTCAAGGACCAACTGGCCCTACTGGCGCAACTGGTGCAGACTCTAATGTAACAGGACCAACAGGTCCTCAGGGAGAGCTAGGTCCTACCGGTCCTCAAGGAGAACAGGGTATTCAAGGACCGACTGGTCCACAAGGTTTGGTTGGTGACACTGGACCTATGGGTCCTCAAGGTGAACAAGGTATCCAAGGTGAACTTGGACCAACCGGACCTCAAGGTATTCAAGGAGAACAGGGCCCTACTGGCCCTATCGGATTAACTGGTGATACCGGTCCACAAGGACTTACAGGTGATACTGGGCCACAAGGTATTCAAGGTGAGCAGGGTCCAACTGGTCCTCAAGGAATTCAGGGAGAAGTTGGTCCAACAGGACCTACCGGTGCAACTGGTCAAGGTATTGAATTACTAGGAAGTTTAAATGATGAAACAGAACTTCCTCAGTTTGGTAATGAGGGTGATGCCTACATAATCTCTGGTGACCTCTACATGTGGAATAGTAATTCCAGCATATGGTTGAACACTGGAAGAGTTGAAGGACCTACTGGTCCTACCGGTGCACAAGGTGAAATTGGACCTACTGGTCCTCAAGGCGAGCAAGGTTTAACTGGTCTTGAAGGACCGCAAGGTGAACCAGGACCACAAGGACCGCAAGGTGAACAAGGATTACAAGGTGTTCAAGGAGAGGCTGGACCAACAGGGCCAGCAGGTGAAGTCGGACCTACCGGTCCTACAGGCCCAATGCCGTTTAACTTTGTTGGTACATATAACAATGGTGCTGATTATTACCCGGGCATGGTCGTTTCATATGCAGGATTTTTATGGATCCGTATTGGCGAAGCAAATCCAGGCTACCCCCCATACGAGGGAAGTCCTTACTGGCAAGTATTCTTAGGTGCAAATGGTGCACAAGGAGATACTGGTCCAACTGGTCCGCAAGGTGAACAGGGTTTAACTGGTCTCGAGGGTTCAACTGGTGATACTGGTCCAACTGGTCCGCAGGGTGCGGCTGGACCTACTGGTCCGCAAGGACCTCAAGGTGAAACAGGTCGTGCGTTTACCCTGCATGGAACCGTAAGCTTAATTGTTGACCTTCCAACTACAAATAATTTTGCTGGTGACGCATACATCGTTGAAGAAGACGGTGGTCATATCTGGGTATGGAACGATGAACTTGCTATATGGGAAGATGCGGGACAGCTTGTAGGCCCTACTGGTCCTACCGGGCCTACTGGTCCAGCATCTGTAGTTCCGGGACCTCAAGGAAAGTTTGCCTACACCTCTGAAACCGCTCCGTTATCAGCAAATGATGGTGATGCTTGGTTCAACCCCACTGATGGTTCTGCATATATTTGGTATGACAATTATTGGATTGAGGTTGGCGCTGCCCCTGTTGGACCTACGGGACCAACCGGACCTGCTGGCCCCATTCAGGATATTATTCCAGTAATTGTTTCTGCATTTGACCATGCGAATCATCAAGGACTTACCGTAACATTCGATGAGGCAAGTTCTGAAGTTCGCATCATCTCAGATGTTGCGTTTATTGAGGCAGTTGCCTTAGCGGGACTATAAGGAGATCCAGTGCCAATTAATCCAGATTTTTCCAACCTTGAGGCGATTATCACCTCCAAGGTTGAGTCTGTTGCTACAAATATTGATAATAAAGACCTTCTAATCCAAATGAAGGCTTTGGAGGCGGCAGTAGCCAACCTAGCCCTTACCAGAGTTATCGCAGAAGGTACTTACCAACAGGGTCAGGTAACGAACTCTGCTAACAACGCTATCACGACCCTCAATACCGGTGTTACAACTGCCCAGACAAACCTAAACGGTATCGTAACTACCGCAACATCTAACCTAAATACCGCAGCAACTACGGCAATCAATAACTTTAATACAGTTTCTGGTGAAGTTCTTGACACTATTAATGAACTGCTTGCGGATCTTGGAGATACAAACACCCAGGATATTATTGATCTTGTCACAGCTAGCCTTGGACAGATTACTACAGCGGCAAATAACGCTACCGGAGCCCTTACTCAGTTACAACAAGACGCGGTATCGGTAATTTCAAGTACGGGAACTACAGCGGTCGGCAACGTTAACGATGCTCGGGATGCCTCCCTTACTGCCGTTTCTGGGGCACAAACCACCGCAATCTCAGGAATTAACACAGCTAGAGATACAGCTATCGCTGCAGTTAGCGCCTCTGGAGACGCTACCGCACTGATAAACTTTATTCGAAACGATAGATGGCTTGGATTGAATATCTTTGCCCCTACCAATGTTTCGGGTAATTAGGGGGTACAAATGAAGTTTTCCACTTATACTAACTTGATGGGTCGCACCCTCGAAGGAGAAATCTAATGCCAACATACACAGCTCTTAATACGCAAATCGATGCGGTTAAAGCCGAAATTACCCAGTCGCTTGCGGCGAGCACGTATACAGCTCAAGACTTGGTTTATATTGCCAAGACACTTGAGACTTTAGGTAACCTACTTGGCATCAACGATTTAGCTGCTGCATCAGTAGATGCTCAAGCAGCTCTTAACAACCAACTTGAAGCTATCCTTGACGGTACCGCACCAGCTAACGTAGGTAAGCTATATGTTGGTGGAGATGCTCAAGACTTTGAAGTTACAGCAGGTTTGCAAAACCCAGCGATCATTACATCTATTGATTCTGATGACTATGCTCAGATTGCTTTCCAAAATTCAGGTGACGGTGCCTTCTCTTCAACAGACTTTATTGCATATGCTGAAAATGGAACCGACAATGCCGGTTACATTGATATGGGTATCACATCATCAACATTTAATGACCCAGACTTTACAATTACAGGCCCTAACGACGGCTACATCTTTATGGAAGCCCCAGTTGTTCTTACCGCATCTGTAAACGGAAAAGAACTTACAAATAACGTAGCTAAGCTTTACACAACAACTGAGCACGGTTTCCGTGTAGGTATGCCTCTTGTAATTACTGGCGTAGACGGAATTTTTAACGGAAGTTATGTTGTTCTTGGAACACCTACAGTAACAAGCTTTACATACACCAAGACTAACGCAGACATTGGGTTTACCCCAGTAAGTCCTGTTGGAACAGCAGTAGCTGGTCGTACAGGTAAGGGTAACCTTGTTCTTGCAACTAGCGGTAACGGTACTGAAAATCGTATTGTTTTTGCTGCAGGCGGTCTTGCATCTGACAACAAGCAGATGATCATTATTCCAGATCAGCAAGTTCACATTGAAATTGATACTGAGTCTACTTCTCCACAAACTGGTGCACTTCGTGTAGCTGGTGGTCTTGGAGTTAGTGGAAACGTAAACGTAGCCGGTGATGTAAACATCGCAGGTACCATCTCGTTCTCAGGTGGCGGAACAACTGTTGAGACAGCAAATATCTCTGTGGTTGCTCCTTCGATCTTCGTAGCTCAGGATAACCCAGCTAACCTTCTTGACTTCTCATTTATTGGTGAGTATATCAACAACGGAACCAAGTACACATCTGTGTCTAAGGACGCAACAGACGGAGTATGGAAGTTCGTATCTGGAATCACCTCTAAGCCTACAAATACAATCAACTACTCTCAAGCAGGGTTAGCATATGATAGTATTAAAGTAGCCCAGGTTGAGCTCGCTGCCGAACCTACACTTGCTGCACACGCTGCAAGTAAAGCATATGCCGACACAAAGATTAACGACGCATTCGTCGCTAACCTTATGGCGGTAATCTAATAAGTTTAATCCTGGCCAGGGATTATTTGACGCTACCACGGAGGTAACAAAGTAATGGCTAATAACGTAAAGAAACTAGCTCGAGGTTCAGTAGCAACTACTGAAGCGACAGTCTATTCAACTCCTGGCTCAGGTCAGGCAGTAGTAACAAATATCGTACTAACTAACACAACTGGTGCAGCAATCACCGCAACAGTTAAATTAGCAACCGTCGAAGTTTTGGCAGGCGTATCTATCGCAGCCAACGGAGTCTTTGCTTTTGACCTCCGCCAAGTTCTAGACGCAAACGAAGCAGTCTCAGCAGTTGCTTCTGCAGCTGGACTTAAGCTTCATATTTCAGGTATGGAGGTCACTGCTTAATCATGGGAATTCTAAATTATCCAGATAGCGCTAGTGCTTCTGGTACAGGTGCGGGTACATTACTCTACACCTTCGTCCCAGCAACTAACGCAGAGTACTTAACCCCTCTACTTTCAGATGATGCTGTTTACACACTTACAGTTAACTCTTCTGATCCACAGCGCAACACAGGCATCTCTGTTGAGATCTTTACATCAGCAAGTACCTCAGTTCCTGCTGAAATGGTTACTGTTTTTAATGATAAGCCAGTAACTTTCCCTAAGGCAATTACTAAGATTAGAGTAATCAACGGATCACTTTCAACAGAAGACATGACTTCTTCTGTATATGGTGGAAAGTATGAAATCAACGGCCTTGCTAACTACTCAGTTCTTTCAATTCGTAAGTTTGCAAAATCAACCCCTCTTCGTTCTGGTACAGACAACGACTCATCACTTGGTGACGTAACTGTTCACGTAGAGCGTGGAGCAGACTGGTCTGACCCATCAACTGGTGGTCTTGGAACATTCTTCCAGGGCGGTCTTACACGTAACGGTGAAGACGGATACGGTTGGGGATTTGGTCGTCGCTACCTCGGTTGGTCTTATAACTGGAACCACACAGGCGTTTACCGCGTCTCTAACAACTACCTAACAGGTCGTTCAGGCCCAGCTACAAACGATGCGCCAACTAACGGTGGTCAGGGTGTTACATCTAACGTTAAGACTTGGCAGTATAAGCCACTGAACTCACAGACTTGGGTAACTCTTGCCCCAATTCCTAATGAAATTCAGTACTACAGCCCAACTAACCAAGATGAAAATCAGGCAGTTGTATCACAGGCTCACATTTACGATACAGAACTAGTTACTTACGTAATGTTCCGTAAGCGTAATACCCCTATTACAACACAGCAGACTATTGCTGGTCAGACTGGTTTCTTCAATCAACTTCTCTACAAGTACACAAAGGCAACAAATACTTGGACAGCAATTGGTGCTTACAACATCACAACTTGGGGAGATCCATCACACGCTTGGTCTCACCGTCGCTTCTTTATTGCATCAGATCAGTCAGGTAACCAGTACCTATTCCCTTGGGAAATGGATCGTACCTCAAACACATTCTGGCGCTATAACCTATCAACAGGTGTTCGTAGCCAGGCAACTGACTCAACAATCGGTTGGTCTGAAGGTACATATGTAAATGGATACTTCTTCGTATCACCTACAACAGGTATCGGTAACACCGATGCTTCTGGTACTGACTATCAGGTTTATAACCCATTGACTAACTCATGGTCATCTATTGCTCCACCAACACGTACTGCAACAAACGGTACTACTGAAGCATCTACATGGATGCGTGGTGGAACTGTGTTCCGCTATAGCTCAACTCAGGTTGGTGTTATCGGTCGCCGTACCTATACATCTAACAACACCACTCCAGCTAACAACGACCGTTTTTATGGACGTCGTTTCTGGATCTATGACTTTACACAGTCTGTAGGAGCTAACTGGATTGATAAGTCAGCTGATCTAGGTAACTACTACCCACACATCATGCGTCCTTCATCCTCTGTTGATAACAGCCGCTTTGTATACCAGCCATTTACATCTGACTGGGATGGTCGTTTCTTGACTATCAACAACGGTGAATCTACTGGTGTATCACGTGGTAACTATGAGTACGTAAACGTTAAGAAGCCAAAGCAAGTAACTTTGCTTGGTCAGACAGGTAAGCACCGCGGTGAAATGTCCGTTGGTTCTCACTCAGTTCTAGCGTTTGCTCATATGCGTACAGTTGAAACTTCACCAGTTACGTACCAAACTGAAGGTACGTTTGACTTTGGTGGGGAAACATTAGATGGTCGTACCTCTTGGGGTATGGAACTTGTGTACGTGGATGGAACTATCATGTACGGACCACAAAACTTCTGCCCTCAGAACGTTATTTACAACCCAACACGCAACGTTTACTATGCGTCCGGTTGGGAATACGTTCGTTCTAAGTACGTAACTACAACTACCGCTGCTCAGTGGGCTCGAGTTTCATACGTTATCGATGAAAAGTCCGGTGTTCACGGAAATACATCTACAACTTTCCAAAGAGTAGATTCTGATTTCTATTCAATTTCTGGTAACCGTGGTGCACAGGAAGCCGTATCATCGGGTCTTGCATACAATGACGTGCTTCACTTCCACCGTCCGTATAACTATGATGGCTGGGTTGTTGCTAACTTGGCTGTTGGTAATGATGGTGAAGTTGGTGCATATACTGAAATGTTATTCGCTAACTACCTATGGGATAACGACGTCCCAGGAACAAACTCCGCCCGTACTACTCAGCGCCTTACAGGCTGGATCTCTTCTAGCCGTTCATGGCAGGTAGTTCAGTGGGGTAAGGGCGTACGTAACCAGTTCGGTATCCCAGAAGGAACCCTATTCTGGAATGGTCAGCGCTTGGTAATGTACAACCAAAAGAATGTACAGTACCCATTCTCTAACTCAATTACTGCTCGTGACCGTGATGAAACTGTTGCTCGTCACCTTGGCTTCCGTACAATCTACACAACACCATCTGTAGGTCCGTACACAACACACACATACTACGGAACACCTCACGTATGGCGTGATGAGAAGCGTGCAATCTGTCAAAACTCAACAATGGAGACCTACTACGTCTTTGACCTAGAGAATCTCTATACACGTGAGCCAAAGATTATCAACTCACACCTTCCAATCGAAGGTATGGAAACACCTTCTAACTCAGCCGGTAACTCTGCGACAATTGGTAACAACTCAACTCGTTGGCAGAAGAACGCAGCAAACGTTGGTGGAGTTGAAATTATCTACGGTCACGTAGATTACACAGGTTACCGCTCATGGTACAACGACGGTATTTACATCGTCCGTGACTATCCAGTACCTTCATCCCTACTAGACGACAAGAATAACTAAGGAGATAACATATGGCTCTGTCATTTGAAGTCAACAAGGATAAGACTGTAACTATCTACAACGATGACACCATCTTCTCTCACCAAGCAGATGATCCTGATGTAGAAGGCTACGAAGTTTTTGCAACCAAGGCTCGTGCAGAAGAGTGGGCTACAGCAGCTATCGCTCGATACGAGGCTGAAATTGCTGCAGCTAAGCTAGCCTCTGAAGAGGCTAATGCCGCGGCAGAAGCTGAGTTTGCTCGCAACAATGCAGCATTTGATGCAGATACATCTGCAATGGATGCCGCTGTTGAGTCTGACTCAGGTAACTAAACAACGCAATTACTATAGTATGATAGGCAGGTTAACAATAGTTAACCTGCCTATTGTGCATTGGAGAATAATATGAAAAATGTGGTATTAGCTGTTATTGGATCTAAAGGTAAAGTAAGTATAGACTTTGCGGCATCACTTAACAGAACAGCTGCTATGGCAGCTGAAAAAGGCGTATATATACACTTTGACTATGTGGATGAGTTTACGTCAGGGGTATCCACATCTCTTCAAAAAAACATCATTGCTAATCGTGTTTTAGGATCAAAAACCGCAGATGCGTTATTTTTTATAAACCCTAACCTCTCATGGTTACCACAAGACTTTTTTACCTTGACTGAATACAGTGGGGATGGAATTATATCTGGAGCCTATGTAGACTCTTTTAGAGAGATTGAGTCTTATGCAATTAGGCTGTCCAATTATGACGATGTTATGGATGGGTTATCTAAAGCTGACTTTTTTTCTATGGGTTTTGTTTATATACCAAAAAAGGTTTTGCAAGGGTTGACACAGTTTGTTGAAAAATTAGGTGATGATGAGGACAACGAGGCTTTCTACCTATTCTTTAAAGAAACTGTAAAGAACAACCTGGTCTTTCAAGAAGATCACTACTTTTGCGACATAGTTAAAACTTCCGGGTTTGATCTTCTTGTAGACCCTACGGTGAACTGTACAAACAACGCTCTAGTTTCTCTTCGCACCGACTACCTGGATTACCTAAAAAGGTCTTGGGTGGGCAAAATGGGTGAGGAAAACGCTAAGGATATGACCCAAAACTAAAGAAATATAGACGTATACTACCTTAAACGATATATAGGGGATCCATGGCAATCGATTTTCCAAATAACCCAACGGTTAACCAGCAGTTTACTGTTGGTCAAACTACTTGGTATTGGACTGGCGCTGTCTGGAGACTTCTAATATCTGAGGGCGTACAAGGAGATTTGGGTCCTACAGGACCAACAGGACCTATAGGTCTTACTGGACCTACCGGACCAACTGGACCTATATCCACTGTTCCAGGACCTACAGGTCCAACCGGTTCAACTGGCCCGGTATCAACAGTACCTGGACCAACAGGTCCAACTGGCGCAACTGGTCCAGAGAATACAAACATCGATGGCGGTATGGCAAACACTGTTTACGGTGGAGGTATTACCATCAACGCAGGAAACGTATTAGGAGTTTAAATGGCAGTTAAGATTCAATTTAGACGTGGTACTGCTTCCGAGTGGACTGCCGCCAACCCAATTCTTTCCCAAGGCGAAGCTGGTTACGAATACGACACAGGTCGTTTTAAAGTAGGTAACGGCTTAACACCCTGGAACACTCTCCCATACTCTTCTGGTGTAACAGGTCCAACAGGACCTAGCGTTACCGGACCTACAGGTCCAACGGGCGCAGCATCTACAGTTACCGGACCAACAGGTCAGCAAGGACCACAAGGACCAACTGGTCCACAAGGAATTACTGGACCTACTGGTGCAACTGGTTCTACAGGACCAACTGGTCCAACGGGTTCTGTTGGCCCTACCGGTCCAACTGGTGCTACTGGTGCAGCATCTACGGTTACTGGTCCAACAGGACCAACTGGCGCACAAGGGCCTCAAGGCGTACCTATTAAACTTAAGGGAAGTGTCCCTGCAGTAGTAGATCTTCCACCAACTGGGAACGTACTCAATGATGCATACATAGTAGATGCTGATGGCGACATCTATGTTTGGAATAGTACTTCTTGGTATAGCGCTGGACAAATAGTTGGCGCAACAGGGCCAACAGGTTTAACTGGTGCTACTGGTCCTCAAGGAATCACTGGGGATACTGGACCAACCGGTCCATCAGGAATAGTTTCTGTAACAGGCCCTATAACAAACTCTGGTACATCTACTTCTGCAATTATTGGCATAGATCAGACAACCCTATCTATTGCAAATACTCAAGTAACTGGTCTGGGTACATCCTCAACTAAAGATATTCCAGCAACCGGTGATGCATCAAATACCCAGGTAGTTTACGGAACAGATAGTCGACTTACAAATACTAGAACTCCTACGGATGGGACAGTCACTACTGCTAAAATTGTAGATCTAAACGTAACCACAGGTAAGATAGCAGACCTTGCAGTTACTACAGAAAAGATTATGGACTTAGACGTTACTACCGCTAAGTTAGACTATCAAAGCGTTACCACAGATCGTCTAGCTAATCTAGCTGTTACTACAGAAAAACTAGCTGATCTCAGCGTTACATCAGCAAAACTTAATGGAGATGCTTTCTTAACCCTTGCCGGAAATCTAAACCAAAGCTTATCTGTGGTGGATGTAACCCCGCGTATGGGTAATAGCAGCGCTACCTTAACTAGTGGAAACGTATACTTTACCTTCTTTAGCCCGCTATGGTCATCACTAGTTAACTCTATTAGTGTGGCTTCAGCTACTGTCCTTACCTCTGGAACTTCACTAATTAGATTTGGTTTGTATACGTTCAATGAATCTACCGGAGAAGCTACGTTGGTAGCTAGAACTGCAGCTTCTACTACCATCTTTAATAGTGCTAACACATTAGCTACTCTTATATTTAGTAATGCCGGGGGATTCCCAGCAACTTACACTCTGGTACCTGGAACTCGATATGCTTTGGGTGTAATTGTAGTTGCTTCTACTCCAGGAAGCGTATACACCGCAAATCCACAGCCTCTGGTTTTATCATCCCTATCACCTAGAACTACTGGTGTAGTGGGTGGTCAGACAGATCTACCAACAACAACTACTGTAACCGCAGCGTCTACTGTGGCAGTATGGGGAAGGTTTAGAACAACATGAGTGAGTCAAGAATAAGCTTAGGTATTAACGAAGACGGGTCTGAAACTTTTGAGCTTCGAGATGAGTCTGACGTCGTGATAGGATACGAAACAGTATATTCAGCTGAATAATTTGGAGCATCATGAGGGTAGCGGTCTACACAATAGCGTTAAATGAAGAGCAATTTGTACGGGATTGGTATGAAAGTGCTAAAGAAGCTGACTACCTACTTATTGCTGACACTGGTTCTACTGATGGCACTGTTGCCCTTGCTAAAAGTCTTGGGATCAATGTAGTTGAAATTTCAATCAAACCTTGGAGATTTGATGATGCTCGTAATGCATCATTAGCCTATCTACCCAACGATATTGATTACTGCATATCTCTTGACATGGATGAGGTTTTAGTCCCTGGTTGGAGAGCTCATCTAGAATCTGTCCCAACACAAACAACTAGACCTAGGTATAAATATACCTGGAACTGGACGGTGGACGGGAAACCTGGATTACAGTACGGTGGGGATAAGATCCACTCACGGCACGGGTATCGCTGGAAACACCCCGTGCATGAAGTGTTAATGTGTGATCGGTTAACGCAGGTTGAGAATTGGATTGATTTAGAAATCCACCATCACGCAGACAACTCTAAACCTAGATCGCAGTACCTACCTTTGCTAGCACAGTCTGTGTTAGAAGACCCAAGCGATGATAGGAATGCCTTCTATTATGCTAGGGAACTATTCTTTTATGGTCAGATAGATGAGTCTATAAAAGAGTTTGAACGTCACCTAGGGCTTCCAAGAGCGGTGTGGAAACCTGAACGAGCCGCATCTATGAGGTACCTTGCAAAGATGCACACTGGCCAAGATAGAGAAGAGTGGCTAAAGAAAGCGCACAAGGAGGATCCTAATAGACGGGAGCCTTTGGTAGAGCTGGCCCAGTACTACTATGAGATTAAGGCTTGGACAGCCTGCTATCAGGCGGCTAATTTAGCCCTGGATATTAAAGAAAAGCCCCTTGACTATCTATGTGAAGAGTTTGCTTGGGGATATGCTCCCTGGGACTATGCAGCCATTTCATACTACAATCTAGGAAACTTTGAGAAAGCCCTGCAATATGGGTCCAAAGCTGTAGAATTAAACCCAGAAGATACGCGTTTGATATCTAATCTAGCTTTTTATTCTAAGGAGAGCCCTAATGGCGACAACATATAAGATCCTTGCTCAAGCTGCCCCATCGGCTACTACTCCTACACTTTTGTATGGTCCTGTGGGTACCGGAATCTCAACGGTAATGTCCACCATTGCTATTTGCAATAGGGGTGCCACATCCCTCACCTACCGCATATCTTTGCGTCAGGCTGGAGAAGCGGACACCGCAAAGCAATATTTGGTTTATGATGCAACTCTAGGGGCAAACACCACTGCCACATACACTTTGGGCGTTACCCTTGCAGCATCTGATTCTGTATATGTATATGCCTCTTCCGCAAACGCTACCTTCCAAGCATTTGGTTCGGAGATTGCATAATGGCTGTACAGATAAACGGCCAAGAAGTTGGCCCAATTAAGTTTACAGATAACCTGGCAGGTAGGACTATCCATGTCGGTCAAACAGCACCTGTAAACCCGATTGACGGAGATGTTTGGATTGATGCTGATGCGTTAAACAACGCCGGTAAAAATTTAATTCAAACTATTGATTTAACCACTGGGGGATCAACAAAGTCTTGTACCGTCAGTTCAGACTATAAAGATGTGGCTATTATAATCAGGGGGTTGAACATTAGCGCTAACGCCTCTATGACCGTTCGCCTAAATGGAGACAGCACCAATTCCTACTCAGATTCAGCTGGTGCCTCTCAAACCGCACTTTTTAATGTTGACGGTATTAAGGCTGGCGTAATAACTAACCTAGTAAAGTTGTCCATAGAAGACGCTGTAAACAGCACTACCTCTAAAATAGCAAAGCTAGAGGCATTATATACAGGTAGTGCAACAAATGTACCTAGACTATTTTTAAGTTGGTCTGCTTATATACCAACAACCGCATTAACATCAGTAGTATTAACCTTGTCCACCGGATCTTTTGCTGGCGGTACCGTACTAGTATATGGAGTGAACTAATGGGATTAAGACGTTGGAATAGATCTACCTCAACTTGGGAGTCTTTTGGCACACCACAAGTAAACCCTGCATCTATTGGTGCAGCTGCAGCTACTCACGCTGTTCAGCATTCTCTTGGAGGATCTGATTACATTGCGCCTACCTCAATCGGTGCAGTATCACAAGTTGCTGGCTCTGTAACCTCTGCACCTACAAACTCAGCTGTAGTACGAAATATTTTTACATCCACCTCCACTCCTTCAGGAGGAAGCGATGGGGATGTCTGGCTGAAATATAGCTAATCCATGGCCACGTACATCAAGGTAAATGGTACTTGGCAAACTGTATCTGGTGATACTGCAGGTGTTTGCGGGTATGTAAAAGTAGACGGAACTTGGCGCAGCGTAACTAACACCTATGTAAAAGTTGACGGCACCTGGAGATCCGTATGTGCACCGCTTCCAACTCCAACTCCAACACCTACCCCAACACCTGGTGGTGGTGGAGTTACCGACCCCCCACAAGATTCATCTGTATCTAGCTTGTCTCCAAATAATGGCGCTGCTGCGGGCGGATATACAGTAACCCTTAATGGATCTTTCCCATCCAACCTAACTAATATCTCCGTTAATGGAACAAACCTTGGTTCCTTTAGTAGACAAAGTAGTAGTGCGTATACGTTTACTATGCCTGCAGGAACTCAAGGCACAACTGTTCAAGTACAAGCTTGGAATGGTCGAGTTCCTCTAATGAGTTCCTTAACCTTTACCTACAACTCTGAAGGTGGTTCGGGGGTAACGTGTTCTAGCCCAAATTATTGTAGCTCTATTCAATATTCTGATGGAACTACGGTAACCGTAAATGCTACTAATGGTACTTTTAATGGATCACTACAAACAGAGGCTTGCGGTAACGGAGGAACCAGAACAAAAGCGTATACCTGCATAACGCCTTCAGGTTGCGCTAACATATCAGTTGGTGCAGGACAATGTACCGGTGAGACTACAACCACATACTATTATGTATCTGGATGCTGTGCACAAAATACCGCCGGTGAAATAAACTCCCCTGCTTATGGAGTTAGTACTAGCGGGTATGGCGCTGCACTATCTAATGCAACATCTGCATGTTACTACTCGTTAACTGGTGTTCAATATTCAAATAGCACATACCCATCTGTTTCTTGCGGTGGTGGGACTACTCCATGTTCATGTACCGCACTAAGTACTACAACTGGAACTCGTTCTGTCAGTACTAGTACATGCTCGTCAGGTATTATGAACACATCTACCAGCACATATAATCAGTGCTGCGTAACAAACGGTACGGTAAACTCAACTACTGTAACAAGTGATACTGTGTGCTACACGCCTCCCGCTCAAGTAACCTGTGGTTCTTGTGGGACAGCGACCAATATTCCATCTGATGTTGAGTATAACGTTTGCAACGGTGTTCAGCTTTGTTCAAGTAAAACTACAACCTATCAGCGTAAATATTGCAGTGATGGACAATATAGCTATGACTGTACTCCAGTAGTTACATATAGCGGTTGCGTAAACTCCTCAACCTGTGGTTATACCCCATCCTGTACATGTAACTATGCGGGGGCAGGGTATTGCGTTAACGGAGTAACTTGGGCCCCAGAATGCTGTACTGATCAAGCGTGCTGTACTCAGGGACCAGCATGCAGTACAGCGCAAACTTGGTATTGTACAACAAGCGTGAACTCAAACTGTGCTGGCTGTACCCAGTCTACCGCTACCTCAAACGTATCTTCATCTGGTACTGGATACTCCACATCCTGCAGTACTAGTGGGTACCCGTCTTGCGGAACCCCGTGCTCTACCCCAAGTCCAAGTCCTACCCCTACCCCCACAACCTCAAAGAAGACATGTAGCCAACTCGATTATGATACCCAGTGCTGCAGCTGCTTCTCTGTAGGTGCCTGTGATGCAAATGGAAGCGTAATCCCATGCTAAGATTTTACGGTATAGAAGGGGACTAAATGCTAAACCTACACGAGCATATAAGGGATACTCCTGGTGTTCAAATGGAGAAAAAACTTGCGGGGATACCTGCAACAGTATTAGCTTTTATTGTTGATGCTGAAGTAGCCGAGATATTGATCATGGAAGTAGATGCAGCAGACTTACTACTTAATGCTGATAGTTTTAACGAACTACCGTCTACACCGCCGTTATTTTATGTGGGCGTTGTAAAAGATGGGGAAGAAGTTGAGACGGTTCAGTGTGGTGAAAAATTATGGGCAATTCTTTGCTCAGAACCTACACTAGTTAAGTTGAACGGGGATACCTCATACGATATGGATGGTAAACCAACAAAGTACCCATCAGCGGTTGCTCCGGGATGGAAGTATATAGATGGAGAATTTAAGGAGGAAATTTAATGTCTAAGTGGGAAGAGTATAAAAAAAATCTTGGGGAAACGCGTCCATGGGACTTATTAAAAGCCGATAATAAGACCACAGATGCTATTGCAGCTGAGCGATATGAGATTTGCAAATCCTGCCCAGAACTAATTAAATTGACAAAGCAGTGTAAAAAATGCGGATGCTTTATGAACTTGAAAGTAAAGCTTGCCCCAGCAGAGTGCCCTATAGGTAAGTGGGAACCGACTACTATATTGGAGTAAAAATGGATATTAAAAAGGAATACTTAGCCCCCGGCATAGTTGCATACTACGATGTTTTGGAAAACCCTTTAGATTTTATATCAGACGTAGAAGGTTTAGTAGAGATCAATAACCTGCAATGGAATCCTGGAACTACAGGCAATGCCAATGATTTTTCAGAGAATAAGGTTGCAAGCAGCATTAGAGATGTCGAGACTATTGGTCTTTTGCCTTATGATAGAAGACCAGAACTAAAGCACTCATCTAATGGGCCAGGCCTGCATGTTCACGAATACCTTCACGAATTTGTATACCCAGTTGCTTTAGACTACGCGGTAGAGCATGGGATTCCGGGATACGCTACCGGAGAAAACTGGCAAATCTTAAAGTACGGTGAGGGCCACCACTTTGCTAATCACGTAGACGATAGTAAGGCCTACCCAAGGACCTTCTCAATCTCTTATTACCTAAATGATGACTATGAGGGCGGAGAGATTGAATTCCCTAGGTTTGACCTAAAAATTAAACCTGAGGCAAACCAGGCAATAATGTTCCCAGCCAATTATGTATACAACCACGTAGTCCACCCTGTCACTTCTGGGACTAGGTATGCGGTAGTAAATTGGTTTGAATAGTCTAAACTGTTCTTATGCGTGGAGAACAGGTAATCGGTAGATTCAACATCAATCATGAGCGTGCCTCGATTATCTCGGGCACCACAAAAGAGGTTGTACGTACCGTAGGCTATGACATTGAGTGGTGGCTATACCGACCAGATCTTAGCTTTGTAGATCCAATTTATGACGTAGGATCCTCCGGAGCTGATGGTGGACGCCACTGGCACGGACCCCACCATATTATGGTTATTAACGCAACCCTTACTCAGGGCGTTACTGTTCAAAATGACCGCGGTTTCTATAACACAGATATCCTTAGCATCACCATTAACATGGACGTTATTGATGGTTCTTCTTTGTCTGGCGGGGAATCCCTCCCAATCCCAGAGTTAAAGTACCTGCCATCAAACCCAGACGCCTACCTGCGAGATCGCATCGTGTTTAAAAATCAAGTATTTACTCCTAAGAGAATTCTCCCTAAGGGAATTATTACGGATGACTACACATTGTTTGATATCGACTGCTACCAGGTTAATCCTGAAGAATTGGTCAATGACCCTCAATTCCAGCAGTTTGCAAACTACTCCCCTTTTAATGATAAGAATACTTATGCTAATGAGGGGATTCCTGAATAATGCCTTTTAAATCAGAATCTCAACGTAAATGGATGTACTCTAACGAACCTAAAATGGCTGCTAAATGGGAAGAGCACACTCCTAAAGGAAAAAAGCTTCCTAAGAAAGTCTCTAAGAAAAAGGTGGTGCGTAAAAGTGGCAATCGTCCATGAATCATTTACTGTAGGTGTTACAGCTACCTTGATAGCTACCTTACCTGAAGGTAACCCAGCTACCGAAATTTCTATCATTAATAGTGACAACAACACCGTATATATCGGAGACGCAACAGTAAGTACTACAGGATCCGATAAAGGGTTGCCTGTAAAAAAAGACTCTGTGTATACATTGACACTTAATGCAGAAGATACCCTATATGCTATAGCTTCAATAGCAACCGGAGCTAACGCTGTAACAGTTCTATACTCTAAGGTGGTATAACCAATGGCAACAATTAAGGTAAGTGGAGTAAAGCACACAATAAAAAAGACAAAAAAAGGTGACGTAGTTGTAGACCACCCTAAAAGTGCTAAGGCCGGCAAAAACGATAAAATTAACCTAACCAAGAAAGCTGGGGCAAAAACGGTGAAAGCCGGAGAAAGAGCTACCAGAGCTTGGCATAGAAAAAATCCTCATGAGGGTGGCAAATAATGGCTAAGAACCCATGTTGGGACGGATATGTCCAGGTAGGCATGAAGACTCAAAATGGTAAAAAGGTGCCAAACTGCGTACCTGAAGGTAAGGGAAAAAACAAAGTCGCTAAACCTAAGAAAGGCAAGAAATAATGTGCGCTAAATGTGGATGCAAATGTACTAAGAATAAGCCTGTAAAAGGCTGTAAGTGTAAGTGCCCTACCTGCTCTGGAGGTAAGAAGTAATGAAGCGAATGCCCTATAACGAAAAGAATGATAAGAAGCAAGATGCCAAGACCACCAAAGGTATGAGCGCTGCTGAAAAGAAAGAGTTTGAAAAGATGGATAAGGCTCATGGCAAGCGTAACAAGCCAGAGTCCCAGACAGCTGACCGTAAGATTGACGAGAAGCTAAAGAAGAAAGCAATCAAAAAGGTCGAAAAGCGTCACGAAGCCAAGGAAGGCAAGAAGGGCGAAAAGGCTGAGGACAAGCGAGAAGCCAAAGCCAAAAAGAAGTAATGACTTAGCCCCCATTTAGGGGGCTTTTTCATTTATCCTTTATCTTAACGCCGGAGGTGCCTCCGGAACCCTGCATGTCTCCCGTTGGAGGTTTCTAATGATTTACCTACTCGATAGGATGGCTCGAGCCGAAACTGAGGCTGATAAAGAGCAATTCGTCCGCGGTGTTTTAGGTCTAGACAAATTCCACGCTGGTTCAATGGTAACCGGTTGGATTGCAGGAAGTCTAATCTCTAAAGCAATCGTGGGCCGTAAATGAGATTATCTGAGCGACTTAGAAACTCCATCAATGAAGGTGCCCGCCTAGATTCTGCGGCAACTACTAAATCTTTACAAGACTGGTGCCTTAGCTACGGATGGCCTGCAGATGTTGTAAATAACCTATCTGTGATTAATGATGGGGGAACTTACACCGTCTACTACCCACCATATCTAACATCAAAGATAAATGATTTAGAGTACGGTACCCAGACTTCCGCACCTCAGTATGTGCTGCGTGGATTCTTAGAGCAGATCAACGACTCTGCATATGCTAAAGGTATTTTGGGGGCGATGTTCTAATGCCATTTATTCTTAATGAAGATAAAGCCCTAAAAACTATGCTTACAGGAGTTACTGTTTCTGATAGCGGTAATCCAGCCCGCCCTGTAGGGGTATGGTTTGGACAACCAGATCTAGAAATTAGAGCTCAGTCTTTTCCATATATGACCATAGATTTTCTTGGGTACAACGAAGATTTTGCTAGATCTCACAGAGGTGAGATACAGATGCCGTACTTTCCAGAAGGGGCCGACACCTCGGAACAGTACACAACAGAGTTTCCGATTCCAGTCTACCTTGACTACCAAATCACTACTTGGGCACGTCAGCCAAGACATGATAGGCAGATCATGGCAGAGATGGCAACCGGACAACGCATACCTTTACGGTATGGGTTACTAGTAGTTCCAGAAGACAATACGGTTCGCCGTTTAGACTTTCTGGGTTTTGCAAAAAAAGATACTACAGACGAAAATGGAAAACGTCTTTTTTCTAATGCATATACCGTTAGAATAAGCGCTGAAATATTGCCTGTTGTTCTAGCTCAAATTGTCCCTGTGACAGAAACTAACCTCTCGCTCAATAGCCAGTCCACCGAGTTCACTACAATACCTTCATAATACGGCACCCCAAAGAAAACCAACTAACCCTAAGGAGTAAAACAGATGGCTACATATAGCCGGCCAGGAGTCTTCATCAATGAAGTCGCCCTGCCTCAAACAATTGAATCTGGAAACAACGGTGCGTCACGCGGCGCATTCGTTGGTAAGTTTGCAAAGGGTCCTACGGTCTCACCAGTACTTGTAACAAGCTGGTATGACTTCGTTAAGACTTTTGGCGGACTATCCGATTCATTCCCAGCAACCTGGGCCCTCTATGCCTTCTTCGCTAACGGCGGACGTCAGGTATACGTAAAGCGAGTTGTAGGTTCAGCTGCTGCTGCAGCAACTGTCACACTACGTGACCGTGCAGCGACACCAGTATCTACCCTAACCCTAACTGCATCTAATCCAGGTGCCTGGGGAAATAGCCTAAAGGCAGAAGTAACTTCTGCATCAACTACAACATTTAACTTGATTATTTCTGATGCAAGCGGAGTTGTAGAACAGCACACTGACTTGAGTATGTCACCAACAAGCTCTCGCTATGTAGTTTCATACGTAAACTCAAGCTCAAGTTTTGTAACTGTATCTGACCTAAACTCTTCTACAGCTGAACCTTCAAATCAACCAGAAGCAGCTGGACAAAAAGATCTTAGCGGCGGAGCAGACGGATCTACACCTACACGTGCAAACTATCAAACTGCTCTAGCTACATTCGACCCTATCAACAGCCCGCTTTTGATTAACAATGCAGATGCAGCATATGCTTTTGCATCAGGCGGAACTACCAACGACCGTGCTGCTGCTGTTCTTCTACAGGCAGACGTTGCAGGATATGCTGAAGATCGTGGAGACGCATTTGCTGTTGTGGATGTTCCAGCAGGATTAACTGCTGCTGAAGCAATTACATACGCTGCAGATGTTAAAGCTGGTTTTGCTGCATCAGGCGATGGTGGAAACACAGCTACCTATTTCCCATGGGTAGTAGTTCCAGATCAGCTAAGCGCAGCTACTGCAGCTACACGCATCCTTCCTCCTGGACCAGCTGCTATGGGTAAATTCCTAGATACAGACGCTACTCGCGGAGTATTTAAGACACCTGCTGGTTTTGGAACACGAGTTGCAAACGCAGTAGCACTAGAGCGTTCACTAACAAACGCAGAGCTAGATGCACTAAACGTTGCTGCAGCTCCAGTAAACGCTATCCGTAATGTTCCTGGTGCAGGAATTGTAATTATGGGTGGACGTACTATGAATAACACCCCAGGTGAGCGTTATATCAACGTTCGCCGTTCAATGATTTTCTTAAAGAAAGAACTTACTGATCGCAGTGCGTTCGCAGTCTTTGAGAATAATAGCGAGCGTCTCTGGAATCAGATTCGTACAGCTTTGGGTAACTTCCTTCGTGACTACTGGTCACAGGGTGGTCTACGCGGAGCTACTCCTGCACAAGCATTCTATGTAAAGTGCGATGCCTCAAATAACAGCCCACAGCAAATTCTAAGTGGTCGTGTAAATATTGAGATTGGCGTAGCCGTGGAATACCCAGCAGAGTTCATTGTGATCAGCATTGGGCAGATCACCGGAAGCGCTTCGGCGTAAGGAGATAACAAAAAATGGCTAATGCATTTACTAACGTATTGTCTACGTTAGCAACGGATCCAGTCCGTAACTTCCGGTTTCTGGTAGAATTCCTACCTCCTTCCGGAGCCCCAACTCCTAATTGGGCTTTTGATGCCAAGATGGGATTCACTTCTGTATCAGGATTAACTGTTGCTACAGAAGCTATTCAGTACCGTGAAGGTGGCTACAATACAACTGTTCACCAGCTTCCAGGTCAAACTTCATTCAGCCCGGTTACTTTTAGCCGTGGCGTGATGCTAGAAAACTCACAAAACTACAAGTGGATGCGCCGCTTATTCTCAGTAATTAGCTCAGGTGCAACCGCTGGTGTTGGTGCAGATTTCCGTTGTGATATCGATATTAAGGTTCTCAGCCACCCAAACGCTGCGGGTCTTTCTGTTGGAGATGCAACAAATGCTTCAAAGGCAGGTGCTTCAGCTGATCCGCACGTTGCTCTACGTTTCCGCGTATACAACGCTTGGATTACTAACCTTTCATACAGCAACTTGGATGCCGGCGGCAACAGCCTAATGGTTGAAGAAATGACTGTAGTACATGAAGGTTGGGACGCTACATATGCAACTGACTACACTGCGTCTGCAGCTGTATTTAACAACGGCGCTATTCAAGGCTCAGAAAACTCAAATCAGTAACTACTAGAAGGTATATAACATGACTACACAGACTTTAAATGCCGCAGAAAATCCGGCATTGGCAAACAAGATCGCTCAAGAGATTACTAAAGTTCAAGTTGAGGAGACGGTGGGATCGGTACCTACTATTACGATCCCATCGCTCCCCGACACAAACATTGATCTGCCTGGAGGATTTTACGATCCGCTAGATGATCAGCTGGTTACTACTGCAGAAGTTAGAGAACTTACTGGAGCTGATGAGGAAGCGATCGTAAAGATCTCTGAACCTGGGAAAGCTCTTATGACAATCCTAGAAAAAGCGACAGTCTCTGTTGGTGGAAAGCCTGCGGACAAAGAAACACTCAGCATGCTTCTAGCAGGAGATCGTGAGGCTCTTCTTTTAGCTATTAGACGAGTTACTTTTGGTAATGAAGTTGAGCTAGAAGCTGTATGCAGTAGGTGCCCAGAGCTTCAAACCTTTGTTGTAGATCTTGAAAAAGATGTAGAAATCAAAGCGCTTGAAGATCGAATTAATGATCGTAGATTTAATCTTGACCTTAAAGTAGGTCGAGTAAAAGTGGCTCTCCCTACAGGAGATACACAGAATAAGCTCGTCAACGCTTCCAATAAGAACGCTGCCGAACTTGACACATTGCTTTTGAGCAACTGTGTGCTAGAAATTAATGATGTCCCAGTATTGGGTCAAGCTCAAATTCGTAACCTTGGTATAAAAGATCGTAGAACTATTCTAGAAGAGATTGCAAAGCGCAATCCTGGTCCATTGCTTAGTGAAGTAAAGAAGGCCTGTAAGACGTGTGGCCAGGAGGTAGAACTGCCATTAACACTGGCAGACTTGTTTCGTTCATGAGACAAGCTACCAAATGCTCATTGACTCTTATGATGTCCTAGCTCAGTTTTATCCTGGCTGGTCATTAACAGAGTTACGAAATTTGTCGGTAAGAGAACGATTAGTTTTCATATCTAAAGCAGCTGCAAGACCTAAGGTGGTGACATAGAAGTGGCAGAACGCGATCCCAAGGGAAATATTGGGTTAGACTCTTTCGCCCAACAGGGCAAAAAAGCTATTGAGGGTATCAATAGCACAATGGAGAAGGGTCTAGATACTGCTGTCAAAAAAGCCACGCAGTTAGAAAAACTCTACGACAAGATATATAAGACCGTAGATAAGACTGTAAAAACTCAAGAGGGTAAGAGTTCAAGCAGCCTAGGCCTAGCTTCTATGGGGCCTGGTGCTCAATCCCTAATGAACGGCACCTATGGTGGCGGAGGCATGGGCCGAGGACAGATGCTCGGACTTGCTGCCGTTGGCCTAGGTGCAGGTGCTATGGGCATTATGCCAAGCACCATGACAGCTGTTACACAGCGCTTAGCTGCAGAACAAATTGCTATGTACTCCCGAGGCGCTGGTGGTGCTCGTGGAGTAATTACTAACGCCAACACTATGGTTGGTCGTGGAAATATGACCAGCGCTATGGGACCTACCATGGCCATGGGACAGATTTTGTCTCAAGGTGGTTACGGAACTAACTCTCTAAGTACAAAGAACATAATGGGTCAGCTTGGTGGTATGAGTGCTGCCTCTGGTATGTCTAACGAAGCTGCTGCAGGCGCATACGCAAGCCAGAACAGCATGGTTCTATTAAGACTAGGTGTTCGCCTAAGAGATGCTCAAGGTAACCTAAGACAACCTAATGAAGTTGTAAACGATATTTATAACCGCCTATACAGGGGAAATGATCCTAAAAACCCTGAAGCAATGTTCTCCCCAAACACTGTTGATTATCAAACTATTATGGCCGCAGCTGGTGGGGATCCAGCAACCTTCCAGCTGTACACAAGCATGCTTATGCTTAGGTTTAAAAATAGAAAGCCTTTAACAGCAAGTCAGATGAAGAATGCTGGCGGTGTCCTAAAGACTATGGGCATAAAGGGAAGTATTCAAGGTAACAACTTTAATTTTCAGAGCTCTCAAAACAGACTGCTTCAGTCTACAGAGCAAGGTGCGGTAGCGGGATACAACGCATCTCTAACTATGGCTGCAGGCGTTAACAATGGTATGGCTGCATTTGGAGAGCTATTGCCTCCAGTAGTTCAGGGACTTGCTGCATTGAAGGGTGTTTTAGAAACCCTCCCTATGGCTGGTGGTGCTGGCGCAACTATGTCAGGTGCTGCTGGAAGCCTGGGACAAATGTTAATGATGCGTGCAGCTTTTGGCGGAGGTGCTAAAGCCGGTGCTGGAGCAGCAGCTGCTGCCGCAGGTACTGCAGCAAAAAGTGGTATTGGAAAAGGCATACCTGTATTGGGCGCATTGCTAAGTGCTTTTGGCGGATATCAACAAGGCAAGAGCAGTAAAAAGTTTAATTGGGGTTCGGTGCTAGGTTCATCAGCCATAGGTGGTGGTACGGGTGCTCTTATGGGCGGTCCATTAGGAGCATTGATTGGCGCATTAATTGGCGGTGGCGGAAATGCAGTCGGTCAACTAATAGGCGCTAATCAAGGTGGAGGTCCATCAGGAACTGGAAGTGGCGCTCAAGCAAATCCCTCTAATGCTGCGTTAATTAGTCCTGGTCAAGGATACAAAGTTTCCTCTGATTACGGAACCCGTAAAGACCCTAACGGAACTGCTAAACATCACCATGGTGGTATTGACTACGCAATGCCTGTAGGAACCCCAGTACTTGCTGCAGCAGATGGAATAGTGGATACAGTCACTACTCAGGCAAACGGTCAAAGAAGTTTTGGTTTGTACGTTGTACTAAAGCATGACGGTTTCTTTACTTACTATGCTCACCTAAGCAAAGCTTTAGTAAGAGTAGGCGATACTGTTCGTCAGGGACAACAGATCGGTCTTTCTGGTGGAGCTAAGGGGGCTCCTGGAGCAGGATCCTCTACCGGACCACACCTACACTTTGAAGTAAGAAAAGATAAGGGTTCAAAGAGTGAGGATCCAAAAGGCTGGTTTGGAAAAGTAAAGTCAAGCATTTCAAACCTATTTAAGAGTAAATCGGACGCGTATAAAGAGTTTGATTGGTCTTCTCCTAGCGGGTTAGACTCAGGATCTAAAAAAGATATTATGGGTGGAAGCAGACTTGCTCAACTTATTGCTCAAAAGGGACCGCTAGGCTATAGCGATATATCAGACGGAGATATGGTTGCTTGGGCAAAATCACATGGTGCTTCTGGAGTTAGTGACTTCTTAGATACAGCAAAAGGTAACTTTGCTACGGACGCTGCATCTGGTGATGCGGGCGGTATGGCGTTTGGCTCTCGTAAGGGCCTTATGTCAGCTTTGTATAAACAAGGTTTTAGAGGAAAAGCTTTAGAAACGGCTTTTGCTGTAGCACTGGCTGAGTCTGGTGGAAGAGCTAAGGCTAAAGGCGACGTAAGTTTGCAAAATAAAACTTGGGGCCCTAGCCTGGGCGTATTCCAAATTAGAAGTTTAAAAAACCCCCCTAACACCTCTAGTGGTAAGTGGCGAGACGGCAAACGTCTTATGGACCCAGCTTTTAACTTGCAGGCTGCTTGGGCTATTTCTAATCAAGGAACTAATTGGGAACCGTGGTCTGCATATAACAACGGGTCTTTTGCTAGATACCTAGATGATGCACAAAGCGCCGCAAGAAAAGCGGGCATCAAAGTAGGTTTCTATGGCGCAGAGCGTACAAATGAAGGTTTAACGTACACCCACAAAGATGAAGTTTTGATGACTAAGATGGAAGCTGATCGTATACGAAATAGGCCGTCAGCAGGCGGCGGTGGTTGTGTAACCGTAAATATGAACGTAAATATTGCTCAGGCTGGAATAGGCGAAGTACAAGTTCTCCTACAACGCTTTAAGTCAGCTCTAGAACAAGATAAAATTATTCAGCAGATAGGAAGTTACTAATGGCTATTAAGTACTGGGCTGAAGTAACCCGCGCAACGCCAGAACCTGCCAGCGTTCAAACAGACACTGAAGTTGGCTATGAAGTTCGTGTATTTGAAATAAATGGGGATCCAAGCACAGAGCGTCAGCTTCGTGGACCTTCAATTTTTGGCACAGGCTACGAGTATGCTGCGGTTGTACGATTAGATGCGGCAGCAGATATCGTAGAAGGATCTGTACAGGTCAAAGACGATAAAGAGTATGCCGCAAGTAACGGAGATACTTCTGGAGACGTATTTACGTTTACTGTAAAAACAAGTAAGCCGCAAACATACACCCCGTCATTAACTATTGTTGTAGTTCAACAAAGCTTTACTACAATTCCTTGGTTAGGTAATTTCTCTTCTAGACCGATTAGAGCTGCTAATAAAACTAAAATTGTTGACTTTGACGGCACAACGTATACACAATCTTCTCAAGGGTACTTAACTCTAACTATTGATGTTCCTAGACAAAATACCTCAAAAGATTGGGGCTTGATTAGCAGGGGGCCTGGCGGATATAAATGGCAAACCGTAAAGGTTCCAAGCGTTATCTTTACAAAACGTGTAGTAAAAACTACAGTTCCTACAGGCGTATTTAGTGGGGCAGCAGATGTAGAGAGCTTTGTTTCTGACGTGTGTAATAAAAGATTTATTGGTATTAAAGCAAGATATCGTTACTGGGATGCTAAAGCTAAAAAGGTTATTACAACCCCTCAACAACAAACAGCTGATAAAAGACAAGTTCAATACTATATTGCAGGTGTCTCAGAAGCTGATATTAAAGCGTACCCTACAGCAGACTTTAGCGACCATTTAGCGGCTGGAAGAGTAAAAACAAATATCTGGCAGGCTGCCGGTTGGGATTGGGTTTCTACAGGAAAAGCTTATGTGGAGCCAGGCACTAAAGCAACCATAACTGCTCAGTCGTATAGAAACGAAGCTATTGCTTTCCGTAAAAAGTTAGAGTCTACTGATTGCAGTAAAGCGTCAGGAGTAACCCCTGCACCCCCAGCTGCGCCTGCGCCAAATACAACTACTACAACTACTTTAAAGTCTGCTGAAACTTTTAACCCACCACCACATATTATGACTCGCCATTTCTCCCCCATAGCTTGGGGCGGAACAGACTCCTACGATGATGGTAATTCTTATAATCAATTAGGCATGTTTTATCAAGATCCAGACTTAGTATCTAATACTGCAAAGGTATACGATACAAAAGTACAAAAATTTTGGGGATTTAGATTTATATTTAACCCTACTTTCTACAACTATCAAATGTCCCAAACCAACAGTGTTGACTGGGGCAGAAAAAATGAAAACAACGCTGTAATGGTTACCGGTGGAGGTACTATATCTCTACGCCTAGTATTAGACAGAGTTGCAGATATGAACACTGTTCGTAGATGGGTTATGGATAATCGTGCTGCTACTATCGGTGCTCCGGACTACCCTATAAATTTAACTCCTGAGCAATGTGAAGGATTATTGCGAAGAGGTACTGAATATGACATGGAATATATGTTCCGCGTGTTTAATGGAAATCCAGAGAAGGCACCTCTTTTAGGAAACCCAGTAGGTAACCTAGAGATGGCTACAGCCAACCTTGGTTTTGTTACCTCACTTCCATTTATATTTAAATTAAATGATCAACTTAGATACAAAGTAATTTTGTCTAGCCTAACAGTTCAGCACGATCTTTTTACTAAGGAGATGATTCCTATTAGAACTCTTGTAGACGTTACTCTTGAACGTATTCCAGACTTCTACTATGAGAAGTCTAAGTACCTCAGTATTGACTCTAAGACTAAACTTATTCAGACGCTTCCAGCGTCCGCTACAGCGAGTGGTTCGTCTTCAGCACCAAGACGAGTACCTCCTAGAGGGGCAATGGGTGTAGAGTAATGGCCGTATTTAGATCATCTCGCTATTACACTGGTGGAGCTCAGCAGTTAAAAAATAAGACAACGGGTTTATACAACTGGACCGTCTATAGAGAGTTTCCTGGAGCAACTACAATTAGCTATATTGACTACACCTGGGTAGATGGAGACCGAATAGATTACCTAGCGTCTGTATTTTTAGGTAATGGAACTCTTTGGTGGAAGATCATGGACATAAACCCCACTATTCAGGACCCTTTTTCTATAAAAGAGGGAACTGTAATAAGAATACCTAGGAGTTAATTATGACTTCTTTGAGTAAAAATTTAAGAGCTACGCTTCCTATTGAACGCCCAAGTAGTAGATCTGTGCTGTTTACAAAAAGTCCTGATTTTTCTCTTACCCTTGTTAGCGCTAAGTTAACCCAAGAATTAGATGCCCATGAGATTTTAACCCTGCGATTTGCCGGAAAGGTAAATAACAGCGAAGGTACTGTAGTTTCAGGGGATCCAGTAGAGTTTAAGTGGTCTAGTGGAATAAATGAAAATACTTTTATTGGGTATGTGCACAGCATTAAACCTACTACTCTTGAAGACAATGAAACAGAAATTTATTGCGTATCTCCATCCTATTTGTTAAAAAATACTGATCAAAAAATCTATAAAAATATTACTGCGGACGCAGTTGTTTCTAAAATTGCCTCTAAATATGGTTTAAAGGCAGTAACTCAGCGTCACCCAAGAGTCTTTTCTGCGGTTACTCAAGCAGGACAAAGTGACTGGCAACTGTTAAGAAGTCTTGCAAACCAAACAGGCTTTGCCTTAAAAACAGAAAAAACAACCATTTACTTTATGTCTAAAGATAAGCTTTCGTCCTCTAGTAAAGCTTCTGCACCTTATTTTTATGCTGAAACTATAAAGCCCCTATCTAGGGTAGCTTCTCAATTTGGAACTATCTACAGTTTTAAACCTATAATTTCTGATGAAGCTCCAGATATGCTTGGAGCAACAGTAGACAGAGTAGTTAACGGAATCCATAGAGTTACTGAAGCCCCTATAAGCACCACACATAGCTCTAAGCCAGGATCTAAACAAACTCTTGGAGTTGTGGTGCCTAGTCAAGCATATTTGGATGGTGACATCTAATGACAACAACGCACTCCTCATCAACAAACAAGGCTACCTTTGTAAAGCACCTGCCGTTTGAAAGCGCCACTAGCCTTTCTGATGCAAAGTATATTGCAACAGATAGGGCAGAGACCTATCGCTATAAGTATAGGGGCGTAGCAGTTCTTGCCGGGGATGCCGGTGTAAAAGTAGGCCATCTAATTTATCTAGATGGTTTGGAACAAGGTATGTCAGGGTACTGGACCGTATTGAGAGTAGATCATTTATTTGGTAGTGGTAACGCCGCATATCAGTTAGAGGTACTACTAGGTACAGATAAACTTGGAGATGTGTCAAATAATATAGGTCAAGATACGGAAGTAAGAGACTTTGCGGCTGAGCTAGCAGAACAATCTTTAGACCCCGCTGATTCAAACCTTACTGATTATTCCTTTGGTATAAACGCGGGTACTGTGGAGTCGTCAGTATCTTATGCGCCATCTAGTAAGGTCGTAACCCCTGCCTACGCCTCACCTTCTCCTACCTCTTATACCCCCAATATTTATGTAGATGAGGTACCAAATTTTTCTAGTGTTAAACGTACTACAACCTGGGCGGCTAAATAATGGCAATATCTTCTGATGCAGAGTACATGCTAGATCCTCAAGGGAGACCAAGATTTTTTGGTCTTTACGAAGGCACCGTGGTTGACATAAATGACCCGTTAAAAAAGAACCGCATTAAACTGTCAGTAACAGTTACCGGTAAAGAAACTAGTAACTGGGCTAGAGCGCTTCTTCCAATTACAGCTAATTCAAATCACCCCGACCATCAGGAGCACACAGCTGCTCAAATAGCGGCGCTTCTAACTACTACCTCTACAACCGTGACTTCTGGGGCTGCCTCAGCCGGCACTGCCCACACCCATTCCGTAACTGTACCTGCGCTTACAGTGGTAGCGAAGAGCGGGGCTGGTACCCTAAAGCATCCACATAAAACTGCTGCAAACACCACTAAAAAGTGGAATGACGCCACGGATATTGATTCTACTGAGGAGCATACCCTTCATAGGTTGCTTCCAAAAAAGGGTCAAAAAGTCTGGGTTATGTTTGTCGCAGGATTAGTAAACGAACCAGTATGGGTAGGAGTACAGGAACCTAGATGAAAGCAATATCTTTTCCCTTTACTTTAGATCCTTTTGGTGTTGTAGATTCTACAACTGATCAAACTAAGATCTATCAAGATAGAGTTTTGACCCTACTATCGACCACTGTAGGAGAAAGACCTATGCGCCCTACGTACGGAACCGATGTAGCTCGGGCTATGTTTGAAAATCAAAGCGATGCTAAAAAAGCTGTTGATCAAGCTATACGTACTGCAATAAGTACTTGGATTCCAGAAGTTGAAGTTAATGCAGTAAACGTAAATACATTTGATGACTCTGGAAAAGTAAGTGTAGAGGTAAACGTTGTTTTACCAGATTTTACTTCAACAACTGTTAACGTTTTAAGCACAACCCTTAACCCAAATGGCTCTACTACGAGGTGATGAATAATGGCTAATGAAGTCCCATATCAAATTGACTATACATCAAGAGATTACTACTCTTTAATAACAGACCTTACCAGCCTTGTTAATGTTAGAACAGACACTGACTGGAATGCTGATGATCCAAATGATTTAGGCACAGTTATTCTAGAGTCATTTGCGTATATGGGTGATGTAATGTCCTACTATATTGACCGCGTAGCTAATGAGCTATCTATTGATACCGCGGCACGCAGAAAAACTCTAGTGGATATTGGAAAGCTATTTGGCTACAGAGTTTCTGGACCTACACCAGCTACTGTTTCTGTTCGTTTTGAAAATATAAGCGATAGCCCTATTGATATTCCAGTAGGGACTCAAGTTTTAGCTACACTCTTGTATGGAAATTATACAGAAGTTTATTTTGAAACAATTGAAAGTGCAGTTCAGTTAGCTGCTGGGGATAATATTACGCTTTTAGCTAGAGAAGGAAAGACAGTAAACACTGATCGACCTGACTTAATTAGCGCCACAACAAATAAGCCTCTGCCTGTTAACTTAGGAACTTCTGCAGGAACCGCAGATCAATCATTTGAATTAACTGATACTAACGTAGTAGACACATCAATTGTTGTTTACGTAGGTCAGGGAGAAGCGTTTGCTCCATGGACATTCGTAGATACTCTTTCTGAATTTGGACCATCTGCTCTTGTATTTACCACAAGCGTTGATGAATCTGGAAAAACCTCTGTAGTTTTTGGTGATGGAGTTAACGGCTCTATTCCACCGTACGGCCAGGTTGTTAGCGCATTGTACAAAGTATCTGTAGGTTCGGCTGGAAATTTATCACCAAACACCATTGAAGAAGTCACTTTTATTCCTGGTAACAATACCCCAGAAATTGTAGGTTACTTATCTGTTACTAACGTAGCCGCTAGTTACGGCGGAGCTGATGGAGACGATAACACACAGATTAGAGCAAAAGTAAAAAACGCGATCTCTGCTCAAAGACGTGCTGTAACCCTTACAGATTACGAAGCCCTAGCTAGTTTAGTACCACAAGTAGGTAAAGTTAAAGCAAATTCTTCAGCATACACCTCAGTAAACTTGTACCTTCAAACTCAAAATGATGGGTCAGTAACACCAGGTATTTTGAACGGCTCTCCAACTTCTACATGGTCTTCAGTGGCTAGCGCAGTAAATACTTATATGGCATCTAAAATTCCTGCGGGAACTACCCTATCAATTCTTCAACCAACCTATAAAGATTTCTACGTTACGTTATCAGTAACCGTAAAGCCATCTTATAGAAATTCAGAAATTTCTAGAAATATTAGGTCTGCATTTATAAATCCTGGCGGATTGTTCTCATATGAGTCTGTAACTTTTGGGCAAACCATGGCCTTGTCAGCCATTATTGCAAAAGCGCAATCTATAGATGGAGTTATTTCGGTAAACGTAACTAAGTTCAATACAGACAATGGAGCGTCCGTACAGACCCCATCCATACTATCGACAGATGCACAGATCCCAGTGCTGCAGACTGCTAACCTGATCATCAATGTAACTGGTGGTTTGTCATGACACAGTCAGCTTAATCATAGAGAATAACCTAAACAAAGTAGATAGGTAGACACATGCCAGCTCAATACCCAACGTCGGTTAGAACCTTTACAAACAAGGTAGACCTAGTAGATACCGTATTTGCTGATCACGTAAACGTGATCCAAGATGAGGTACGAGCTCTACAGGTAACCTTTGGAAACCTAGTCCTAAGCTCTAACTATGCTGGAACTTTTACGCAAACAACCTCTTGGTCTACAGTTGGCGCAAGATTAGCAAATATAGAGGCCGGACTTGTTAGTGGCGTTGTAGGGTCACCTTACTTCAATAAAAATGGAGATGCTATCAACCCCCCTTCAGGAACTGTGGGACTTATCCTCAAGACTACAGCTGGAACAACAAACCTCCTTGAAGCAAAGGACACAACAAATACTCTTAAGTTTAATATTAACTTTGAGGGCCTTCCAAAGGTAGGAACCGCAAATGTTCTTTACGTAGGAAGTTCTGAGTACAATACTCTTAACACAACAGCAAATACCGCAAACGTAACTGCACAGGGAAACCCATTTAATCCATTTTTACTTGCAGGATTGTAAGAACACGTAGGGGCATAACACATGGCTAAATATGGTTTTGGTACGTATGGCATACCAAAGTACGGAGAAGTAGACGCTAACCGTCTTTATTACTCATCCGGTATTTTTGGCTGGTCATATGACTATCAAACTATATCTTTAACTTGGAAATCTATTATTAGTGATCCGGACGACGCCCCCTATGTTCCAATTGCCTGGAGACTTGTAAGAAGTTACGTTGGCGTACCGGACAACCCTTATGCTGGAGACGTATTAGATTCCGGCGCCCTTCCATCAGAATTTAGACTTACTTATATAGACGACGAATCTACTCTTATAGAGAACCACGAAGTTACCTACACTATCTGGGTATTTACTGCTGCAGTAGACGGTTCTGGAAACATAACAGACTACACAAGTAGTCGTTGGATAAACTGTGGAAGCACTGTAGTAAACACGGTTGCCCCTACACAAACATCTGAATATTTTAAGCGCTGGCTTCCAGCTGCTTGGTTAAATGAAACCTCCGGTGTAGGAGATGCGGTCGGAGAAGCAAATGAGACTTCTCTAAGTAAGATCATAGACGCCTACAGCTTTGAATATGACAAAGTTAAAGTTCAAGCCATGCTTCTTCAAGACTATGCGGATTCTAGAAATATACCTTCCGTATTACTAAAGAATAAAGTTACTGACTTAGGTTTTCTTTATGAGCCTTCTTTGGGTGACACGTACCACAGATCCCTATATAAAAACGGAAATTTTATTAATGCTGTGAAGGGCACAACAGCTGCAATTTCTGCTTACTCTACAGCGCTAACTCACTGGGGAGCCACAGTTCAAATTGGAAGAAACCTGTTTCTTGACTATAACGACTCTTCTTTTGAAGAGAGCACTGGTCGTTGGAGCGTAATAAGCGGCGGTGGAAGTATAGTTAGCCAAAAATATACAACATCTCTTGCAGATCAAGGCATTGCTTTAGCTCCACCTACTATCCCATTAACTAGACCTAACTGGCCTATGAGAGATGATGCGTGTGCGGTAGTAACTGTTCCAAGTAGCTCATCTGCTCAAGTACTCGCCCTAAAACCATCTAACTTTGCATCTATAGCACCTAATAGTTATGTAATACCTGTTACGGCGGGTAAGAAATATATATTTAAGGGGTGGGCAAGACACCTAACAAGTCCAGGAACAGTGAATGTTACTATTCTTTGGTTAGACAAGGAAGGCACTTTACTATCTTCGACTCCAGCAGGAACTTCAGTTACAACCGATATTGCTTGGAAAGAATTTAGATCTGCTTCAGAAACAATTGGTGATGGATATACAGCTCCCACAAATGCGTACTTTGCACAATTAAACGTATCTATTACCGCTACTCAAAACTCAACAAAATTTGCTTTTGATATGTTTGATTTTAGAGAGTCTGACAACTTGGCTATAACAAACTCTGGAAAATTACCTAGCTATGAGTACGAAGATGCTAGATTAATTAAGGTAAACGTTGAAGCAGACATAGAAAATTATATTTTAAATCCTAGCTTTGACTCTGGAACTAGCTGGTGGCAAAGCTATAACGCTGAGCTCGTTCAAGATTTTAACCCACCAACTACTGCTAAAATTTTTGGTACAGCTGTAGCTAAGTTAACAGCCCTCTCCACAGATACGGCAGCACTTATCTCTGGCTGGCAGGTTGTATCTCCGGGAACACCATATACCGTGGGATTTTATGTTAGTGGTCCTTCTAATAGAACTGCTGTAGTTCGTTTGGAATACTCCTCACAACAATCCTATGAAGAACAAGTAAAGATTCTTTCAGATGCCGAGGGTAGTTATTATCCATTAGTGCCGTACTATGTAGATAGTGAAGCAACGCAGATATCTTCCGTAGCAACTAGAATTACCGCTTATGCTGTTTCCCCAGTTCTTGGAGAAGATTTTAGTAACCCCCTAATTAAAACCTCAGTTTATTTTCCAGATGCTCAAGAAGGAGACGTATTCTACGTAGATTCCGCCATGCTAGTAGAGTTTCCTGAAATACAGGATTATTTTCAAGGCAATGGGGGTCCAGTACCCTCAAACCCAAATCTACAAAGATTCTTTCCAACAAGTGATTGCTCTTGGGACTCTAGAAACCAACTAAATATGGTTACTAACTCCGCCTTTAGTACTACAGACAAATGGGTTGCCGCAAGCGGCACTACTTTTTCAGTAAGCACTTCTAATCCACTATTTGGCACTAAGCGTGGAAACGTGTCCGCTACTGGTGGTGGGTCTATATCAACCACTGTCTATTACCCTAGAGGAGCATGTGCTGGTGGAGAAGACGTTGTAGTCTCTGCATACGTTAAGAATGTAGCTGGGCTATTTTCTATTAGTACTTCTGGTCAAGCTGTAAACTCATTTAGGGTTTCTTCAGAGAACTCTTCTTCTTGGACACGTATTGACGTAACTAGAATTGCAAACGTAGGGGAAACAAGTTTTGATATCAATATCTCTTTAAGTGAAGCCGGTACTGGAACAAAAGTATTCCATATAGATGGGGTTCAGGCAGAATTTGGAAGAATTGCTACTCCGTTTATTGATCCGTCAGACAGTCTAACAACTACTACTGCTAATCCGGCACAAGCTGGAGAAACCATATCTTATAGATACTCGACTATGGTGAATGCCGGGTATAGTTTTTACGGCGCTAGATATCAAGAAAAATACCAAAGACTTGCATCTTCATTAGGATTAGTAACTCCTTTAGGGTCTACTTTTTCTTTAAATACGCATTCGTCAGAAGTAGGTTTAGAAGAAATTTCTGGGACACTTTTAAAGTCTCCTTCTTTTGAGTTAAACCTTGAAGGATGGTCAGGAGTATCGGCTAATCTAAAAAGATCTATTTCACGAGGAACTATTTTTGACGAATTGTTAACTCAAGGAGCAGCTTTTTGTAAGATATCCTCTACAGGTGACGAAGAGTTTGGAATTACTACAGACCTAATTGCTATAGAGCCTGTTACTGGATACTATGCCTCTGTTGCTTTAAAACCAGAAAACGAAGATGCTTATGGAACATACACCCTTAAACTAAAGTGGTATGCAGAAAGCACCGGGTTCCTACGAGAAAAAACTACTTCATTAGTGATTAATAGGCACGATCGTTGGGCTTACTTAGACATAGTTGCTCCGGGAAATAGAACAGTTTCTATAGCGTCCCTATCTGTAGAAAATAATTTAGTAACTATCACTACTAGAGGTGACCATAAGTTCTCTGTAGACGAAGACGTAACTATCTCTGTAAATGAGTACGCTTCAGTTTCTGGAACAACCACTATTGAATCAGTTACTGCAAACACATTCTCGTTTACCAGAGCTGCCGCGGACCTAGAAGATACAGAGGTTACGGGATCTGCTCGGTTCTCAAATACAGGCGTTGCTTTTGCAAAAATCGAGGTTATTTGCGAACCACTATATGGTGGGGCTGGACGTACCTTCCACCTTGACAAGGTCGTATTTAAGGAGTAGGTTCCCTCCCATGACTGAACTACTAGTAGCAGCTTGGGCTGTGGCCTGCGTATTAACGGCCATAGAAGAACTATTAATATCCTTAGGAAAATGGAGAGGCTTATTAGCCCTCTCTATGAGCACAGTTGCATGCTTAGTTCTGCGCCCAATGGGTTGGGATCAGATCTTCTACGTTTTAGCTGCAGCCTTCCTAGGATTAACCTCATCTGTAATTATTGAGAATCTTGTAACTGGTACCCCAGAAAGGGTTACTCGCGGTTTGCCAAGAAGGGTACCTCCGCTATAGAGTTTCTCCTCCAAGAAGGAGGAGACATGAAGTCACCATATTCAGACCCAAACCTTTCGCTTCGTGCTAGAGGTTTATTTGCCTATTACGTTGAAGTAGGTCGCGTATTATCGGCAGAAGAAATGTCCGCATCAGTTCCTGAAGGACGCGATGCAATTAGAAACGCCATGTCGGAACTTAAGTTCCACAGGTATATTAAAGCTGTCCGACACCAAGATAATTCTGGACAATGGCGTACAACGCTAAAATTCACCGACGACGGATTTTCAGGCGTTCTATACATAGGTAGTGATACAGTAGCTAGTACTAGTGATATATCTACTAGTGACTTAAATATAGATACAGTTACTAACGTAACTGTATCTATAGGGGCTGCGCCCCAAAAAGAGAAAGGAAAGGTTGCTATGGGATGGCCAGGACTCGGAGATAACACAACCCCGGAAAAACCAAAACGTCGGGTTGTTCTAGATACAGAAGATGACTCAGGAGCTATCGGAAAAGTAAGTCCGTTAAAGGTCGGAGGAGCACGGCCAAAAAAGACTAAGGTGGAGCGTGAGTCTAGAAACCGTATCAATATTCCAGAAGAAGATTGGATTGCTAGAGATCTGTGTGCAGAATTCTATGATCTACTTACTGCTGTAAACAACGGCGCCCCAAATCAGATGAACGCCAAGCATCTCGCTACTTGGATCAATAAACGAATTGGCGAAGGAGTAACCTCAGTTGCTATCCTTAAAGGCATGCGTATGTTTTTTGCTGACCCAAGAATGTTTCATGATATCGGGGTAGGCTTGCCAATCTATCAACGGTTTATGAAGTACTACGGGACTATCCATGGTCTTGTAAGCCAAGTTGCAGAATCTACTAAGTTAGATGAAGATACGTTGGCTCATCAAGAAAAGCTATTGAAGATGTTGGAGGGGTGATGTATAACATTTCAGATTTGCCTGGCACACTGCGTGCCCAGATTAACGGTGCCAATCTCCCAATGAAAACCGTTGGGTGGGAGTTCTCAGATATAGAGCCTTCCGACTCCTTAGAAAAGGTCAAGATGTGGGTAGAGATGGTCAAGTCTGGAAAGATCATCCAGGCCGCTGGAAGCCCTAATTGCGGTCGTGGATTGCTCCTGGTAGGTGAACCAGGTCACGGCAAGACTACTCTCGCCTCTACGGCCCTCCAGGAGCTTATTAGGGGTATGTCTAGGGAGGCTTGGGGCCTTCCGGATTCGAACCCAAAGCGCCCAGCCATGTTTATGGACTATCCAAAGCTGCTTCGGGTACAGAAGGCTCAGTGGTCTGAATTCGATGACAGTATGGAAACTATGATTAATGGGATCTACGGAGAGGGTCCCAGAGAGCATAACGTTCGAACATTTGTTCTAGACGACTTGGGTAAGGAGCATAGAACCTCCTCCGGTTGGGCAGAGAACACTTTTGATGCTTTACTACGTTCCAGATTTAACGCAGGTTTTCCAACAATCGTTACAACAAACGTACCTTTGAAGAGCTGGGGAACGGTGTATGGCGAAGCTATGGGTAGTTTTGCGTACGAAGCTTTCATTCCAATTGACATAATAGCTAAAGGAGATCGACGTAGATGAGGACCGCAATGACTTACTGGAAAGCTATGCAGCTTTTTCTTTCTGAGACTGGCGTTCACGAAGTAGAGATCAACCTGTCTTCTCTAAAGCTTAGATGCAATTGTGACGGGTTTGGTTTTAGAAGCTCCTGCAAACATACTCGTTTTGTAAAGACTCGTATGAATGAAAATGATGGGGTTTACCCAACCGCTATCTCAAGTAAGGTATCAAAGCTTATTGCTGCTGAGGCAAATAAAGATCCAAAAGCTTTTAGGCAATTATTGATTACCCACGGTAAAATCGAAGTACTTTAATTATGCGCGGGGGCGACATATCTAACGAGGTTCCCAAAAGAGTTGTAGTCACTTTAGATTGCATCCTAGACAGGAAACCCGCAGTTAAAAAAGTACTAGGTATCCCAGTATTTAGTGAAGAGTCTTCTTATAACCGTCAACAGCTTTCCTTCTTTTGGCGGTTTGCAGAAAAGTTTAGCTACACCTTAGAATTGGCAGGGTTCGGCTATTCTCAAAAAGAAATGGATGAGGTACTAGAGGATCTAGACAATCTTGGAACTAATCCATTTAACTACGCAGTTGCATATCCAGTGGTATCAGATTTAATATCAGATATCCCTTATCGTCCAGAACTTATAGGAGTTGTGGATATTCCTTCAAGAGGTTTAAGATACGGAAGCAAGTTTATTGATGTTGGGAGGTTATAGTGGCAGCAGATAATGAGGTTCGTTTACTCTCCCGTGCAATTCGAACTCGTGATATTTCTCCTCTCTTAGAGGCAGGTGTTGGTGACGACTGGTTCTTTGTTGATGAGAACAAGCAAGTCTGGCGTTTTTTACGTCAACACTGGACACGGTATCAAGAAGTTCCAACTGCAGTAACTGTCTTAGATAACTTCCCTACTTACCGACTTCTTGCTGTTGACGATACTCTTGAATACCTTGTTGATCAGTTAGTTGAATATCGTAAACGTCAGAATGCTATTACTGTTGTACAAGATGCCTCTGAAGCAATTGCTAGCGGAGATCACAATGGTGCTATCGCTGTTTTAAGTCAAGGGGTTGCTAAGCTAATTGACGAGGGCTCCAGAGAGTCCGGCGACGTAGATCTGACTGATAACGCTACAAAGCGTTTTGATGATTACACCAATATCAAGACAAGGCCTAATGGTCTTCTTGGTATTGCTACTGGTTTTAAAACAATTGATCAAGCAACAGCTGGTTTACAGCCAGGTCAGCTAGTTACAATCATTGCACCACCAAAAACAGGTAAGTCAGTTCTTGCAATGCAGATGGCAGTAAACGTACATAGAGATGGTTACGTGCCAATGTTTCAATCTTTTGAGATGACCAACTTAGAGCAGCAACAACGTCACGACTCAATGCGTGCACGAATTTCCCATGCCCGGCTCATTCGCGGGGGCCTGACTAAAGTTGAAGAAGAGCGTTATATGGAAGAGCTGCGTGCTATGGAAGAGATGCACAAGTTCTACCTAACCGATTCTGTATCTGCAATGACTGTGACCGGTTTAGCTGCAAAGATTGAGAAGATTCGTCCAGACATCGTATTTGTAGATGGTGTGTATTTAATGACTGATGAAGTTACGGGGGAGTCAAATAGTCCTCAAGCACTTACTAACATAACTCGTAACCTAAAGCACCTAGCAATGGCTAAGAAGATTCCTATGGTTATCTCTACTCAGGTTTTGCTATGGAAGATGAAGAAGCGTCAAGTATCAGCAGATGCAATTGGATACTCATCATCTTTCTATCAGGATTCAGATGTGATTCTAGGACTTCAGAAACAAGACGAAGAAGATGATACTTCTCGTGAACTACGTATTGTTGCAAGCCGTAACTGCGGACCGGCTACAAGTGATCTGCTATGGGACTGGGAAGAAGGGAAGTTCGAAGAATATGGATCTCTATTTGGAATCAGTACCATTTGATGGAACTCAAGCATGTATGTCTGTGAATCCGGAGGTGTTCTTTCCAGAGGACTATGACGACCGTAAGGCTGTCCTAGAAGCAAAAGCTATCTGCCAGAGCTGTCCTTTAACTTCTGCTTGCCTAATGTATGCAGTAAAAGATTCAGGCTTAGATGGTATTTGGGGCGGTACTACTCCAAACGAGAGAAAGAATATGCGTCGACGAAAAGTGGTTCTTGTATGAGTGCCGACTTAAGAAATAAGGAGTTCCCTACTCACGTATGTATCTGCGGATCTATGCTTTGGAATGTCAAATGTATGTTCCAAGACTATGAGATCTCTATGTACATGCTTGATATGGAGTGCGCCTCTTGCGGGGCTCTTGCTACCGCACCAACACTAGTTGACATGCCAGACGACTACATTATGATGGATGACAGGCCTAAGGAGGATTACAATGAAGAAGATCAGTGATTCCGAGTTAAAAGCTTGGGGGTATATGACTATTGAAGAGTTTATTGATTGTCTTATTCCAAGTCTCACAGACTATATGAACTCTAACTGGGGAAGTGCAAAAAATGATTTGCACCACCCGGAAGACCTATTCTCCACTGCGTCTATTTATATAGAGGTCGGTAGAACTTTATCTGGAAGTTTTATAGTAAGCCCAAAAAGGGGATAACATGTATAGAGATGGGGATGTGCAGCAAGCTTTGTTGCGCCTCGGTGTTCTAACAGAACAACGTAACCGAGAGCTTCAAGGTTACTGTCCCATGCACTTAGAGCGTGTTGGTAGGGAAGACCACAACCCCTCTTGGTCTATGAACTCTGAAACCGGTGTCCACCACTGCTTCTCCTGTGGATACAAGGGAACACTTCTAACTCTTGTTGCTGAGGTTAGTGAGTTCAAGACCTCTTGGGGTAGGTTAGATCTTGATGCCGCAAAAGAATGGCTTAGAGCAAATGTTGAGGTTGACTTTGAGCAGCTTAACAAGCAGTTAGAGGAATTACGTGAATCGTATGTTTCTCTTCCTAAACCTGTTGAGATGAGTGAAGCACGCCTAGCAGTATTTGATAGCCCACCCGAGTGGGCTTTACAAGCTCGCCAGCTTACTGAAAATGCCTGTGATATCTACGGCGTTAAGTGGGATCGACGTCAGGAGGCGTGGATTACCCCCATAAGAAATCCAGAGAATGGGAAGCTACTAGGTTGGCAAGAAAAAGGCCAAAGCAATAGAACTTTCCGTAACCGTCCTACAGGGGTAAAGAAATCCACAACGCTTTTTGGTCTTGATGTTTGGACGTCCACAACTATGCTCGTAGTTGAGTCTCCTCTAGATGTTGTAAAACTTAGCTCTATGAAGTTGAGTCAAGGCGTATCAACTTTTGGAGCTAGTGTCAGCTTGGATCAGGTAGCGTTGTTTCGCAAAGCTGAGAAATTGATTTTTGCTTTTGATAACCCTAATATTGACAAGGCTGGGGAGAAAGCATCTAAAGAAATGTTAGCTCTTAGCAAAGAACAGGGCTTTGAATGCTCTTTCTTTAATTATTCATCAACAGGTGTTAAAGACATAGGAGACATGACATATGAGCAGGTCCAGTACGGCATCACAAAAGCTAAGCACTGTGTATTTGGGGAAAAAGCGATATACGGAGACTGAGGCAGAGCTTAGATCTCGCATTATTAATGAGATTGCTCATGTAAGCGAGTTTTACCGTAATGGAAGCCCTAAGTCAGCTACTGCTATACTTGTAGAGGTAATGGCTATCATAAGGGGCAAATAGTGACGTTTACCGGAACTCTTCTTCCGTATCAACCAGAAGCTGTAGATGCAATGTGCACTAGGGGCAAGATGTTGGTTGCGTACGACCTTGGGTTAGGTAAAACTGTTTTAACTATTGCTGCAATTGAACAACTTATGGACGAGGGTTCTATAACAGAGCCTGGTATAGTTATCTGCTTATCCAGCCTTAAGTATCAGTGGGCGGATCAGATTAGAAAGTTTACAGATGG
>Ga0222712_10000395_pt1 | contig 59029 bp, 65 predicted proteins | sample C33_657DmetaG_FD_165043 | JGI IMG/M metagenome (GOLD analysis project Ga0222712, IMG submission 165043) | Estuarine water microbial communities from San Francisco Bay, California, United States - C33_657D | ecosystem: Environmental > Aquatic > Marine > Unclassified | place: USA: California... | reverse complement strand
CCATGTCAAAGGCGTAGTCTGTAAGTAGATTATCCTTTTCTAGATCAATTTCAATATCGTAGTATTTCATTATTTTTATTATTATTGTTAAGCATTAAAGCAAGTGCCAGGACGTAATAGCACATCTGCTATTTTTCCTTCCATCGATTCATCTGAAACACATATAAATGCAGCTATATCATTATTGTAAAATATCTCTAAAGCTGCTTCACATTCTGCATATTCATCATAAATATATTCATTGTATTTATTAATTACATCATCATAGGCAAATACGGCATATCTCATATTGTAAGATCCTCAAATGAATCTCCAGCATTAACAAGCCGACCTGTATCCTCTATAAAACGATATTGACCCATTGGTCCAGTTCTACCAGTCCAACGATCTTTTAAAACCCAAAGTTTACTAGTGTGTCTTTGAATAGGATCAGCCTCAAGTTTATTTCTACTAATAGCAATTAACTGAGCACCAATTTGTTTCAAAGAACCAGAGCCTTTTAAATCATCGTCTGAAGGAACTGCACCTTCTTCAAATGATTTTTGATTGTTATTAGTCTTTCTTAAGTGGCTAACAACACCTACCCATACACTATGTCTCTTTGCTAACTTAAGCAAGTCTGACATAAGTTTATCGGTAGCACGATTTACATCATTATCTTCCGCATCTGATACAGCAATAGTAATGTGATCAAGATAAATAAACTTACAACCGCTAAGAGCCATAAATTCCATCTTGTCAATTAGGGAGTCATCTCCCATAGAACCTTGGTGATCTAAGAATAATACTCGACCTGTACCCATGGTTTCTTCCCATGAAGTACGTTCTTCTTCTGGTGTAACATCTACATCAGGAAGCTGAATACGCTTGTTTAGGTGCAGTGCCATAAGACCTTCTACAGTCTCAGATACACTTTCCTCTAGCGAACAAATGCCAATCTTTTCTTTAGTAGTTTGTAATAGGTGATATTGATCTTCCTTTAAGAATGAACTCTTACCCATGCCAGTACCTGAACAAAGTACAGTAATAGAGCCTAAGCATCTACCATAAATTTTCTTATTTAAGTCAACAGCAAAGTCAGGCCAAGGTACATAGTCAATTTCAGATTCAGCCTTGTATAACTCCCAAGTATCTGCTGAGTTAACAATACCTACTGGACTCCAAGCTTGTGCATCCCAGATAACGGAGAGTACTGCTAAGAAACCTTCTTTTACATATAGCTCATTTGCATCCTTAAACTTAGTGTTCTTTACTACTTTGACTTTATCAAACCCAATAATCTTAGCAGCTTTATCTGCAGCTTCTTTACCTGGCTCATCATTATCAAACCAAATAACTACAGAATCAAAGCTACGTAACCAGTCTCGATTAGCTAACAAGATACTAGTTTGACTAGCAGAAGGAATAGAAACTACTGGATAGATCTTTTCATACTTGTCACACCAAGCTTGTGTAACAGTCATAGCATCAATTTCGCCTTCAGTAATGACTAATTGTTTACCACCATTACCTGCTTGCATTTGACCGAACAAACTTTTAATCTTACCTACTACAGTGAATTCTTTAGGTAGTGTTCTCTTCTTGTAACCAGTAATCTCATTTATACCATAAGGATAATAATGAGAATCTATTTCACCATTCTGATTTACAGTTACTCTTACATTAAAGTGTTCTGTGATTTTCTTTTTGATCTTTCGATCTTCAAAGCCACGTATAGCATAACCTGCAATATCTTCTAATGTTTCGATATTATAACTTTCTTTCTTAGTTGACACAAATAATTCCTCATCTTGTTTTGGAAACCAGCTACTGCATGAAAAACAGAACGAGTTTCCTTCATCATAAACTTGTCTAGCATCACTACTACCACAAGTTTTACTAAGACAAGGTTGATTCTTTACGACTATTTTTCCCATTTTATTTATCGCTAAATAATCTTCCTGTTGTTATAAGTACAGTTGACATGAAACTCATTGTTGCAGATACAATTAAAAAATCTGCTGAATTCCATGGCTCCATTGTGATAATTAACCTTACTGATTGAAACAACATCAATAACAATGCACAAAAACCTAAGGTGATACCTACTGCCTTCATTTTAATCCTGCTAATTTAGTTAGTCTTTTTCTGTGTCTAGCCGATACTACTTCTGAAGATCGCCATTGAACTTTATCAATAAAACGATTATACCAAATGTGATTATTAGTAGGAACCTCAACATAACACTGAGACCATGTTTCTGCCCAACTCAAACCACCTCGTGTATAATACTGTTCTAGTACATGAAACTCAAAGGAGTCTATACCTATTTCCTCTATCATATTATTAATATCTTTAGAGGAACTTGTGTATACTCTCCAATTGCTTGGTTTACCTTTGTTTATCTTACCTGTACCTCTAAATATCTTTTTACCAATATACATCATACCAGTATTAATATTCTTTATAAGATAGATAAATCCAAAGGCATTCTCATGATCAAGTTGTTCTGGGAAACTCCAGTGTCCGTTATCTTTATTCTTTGACTTGGAAGTGGTCATTAATGTGACGCCAGATGTGGATTAACCTGCCATTGGCAAGTAAATAAGGTTTCCACTGGTCACCATAATGTTCTTTGTATGCATTTATTACTGCTGCCTTTCTTTTATTATTATTATCACAGCCCTCTAAGATCTTATTGGCTTTCACTGGACCTACTTTACTAAGTCCAGGAATATTATCTACCGCATCGCCCATAAGAATCTGTCGCCAGTAGTGGATATCTGCTGTATCTTCATTTACTTCGTAATACTCATCCCGTCCTGGTTTGAAATGCTTTCCTGGAATACAATCCAAGTCCTTATCAATTGTACATACAATATAAGGATCACCATCTCTAATAGCTTCGAGTGCCCAGATTCGGATTAAGTCATCTGCCTCAAATCCGTGAGCAACTACTGTATTAGGTTGATTACAAAACCATTCCTTTAAAGCATCAAAGTGTTCTGCTCTATTCTTCTTAGATGCTAACCTTGCTTTACTCTTTTTATATTCAGGAAAGAACTCTTCCCTCCAATTGTTAGGACCACCAATTGCAATGATATAGTCACTGCAAAAGGTGTTTTCAATAACAGCTTGAAGAACCTCGTCTAATTTTATTTTAGCTTCTTCTACGTCTTCAGTACCCCAAATTGCCTGATATAGTAGAACGTCTCCGTCTACTAATGCAATCATACTGGGTAGGTTACTTTCTCGTAGCCATACTTCTTAACACGAGCAAGAAGCTTTTGACCTACTTTATTACGTACCTTGTATTTAATAATTGTAGGACGATCTACAAAGCTGAGATACAAATACTTATCACCACGAGGATAAGTGTATGTTGCTGAGGGGACTTGATATACTAGTGCTCTTTTCATTTTTGTTGAACTCTTATGTTACTATGGATTAATGTTAAAATACCTGAGTCTGTTTTATAGGGATCTGAGAAGACAACTCTCTCGATACCCGATTGTATTAGTAATAGTGAACAATTGTCACAAGGAGCAGTTGTTACATATACTGTTGAACCACGTAGGCTTAAACCTTCTGCAGCTGCTTTAGAAACTAAATTAGCTTCAGCATGAATTACATACGATAGTGTTTTATTCTGATCGTTCTCGCATTTATTAGGAAAACCTTTTGGGGTTCCATTAAATCCGAAACTAAGAATATTGTTGTTCTTTACTGCAATTGCACCTACTTTACGCTTCTCAGCATAAGACATAAGTGCAATTCTTTTCGCTAGATCTAAATAGAGGGAATCATAGCGATCTGTTTTTGGATCCATGAAGGAGCATTCCTGTTTGTATACCTCATTAAATTTATTTTCTCTGTTGTATAATAGTTTCTATATGCCTCTACTGCATCATCCCTACGGCAATGATCAGGCATAGCTTGTGGTGGGTCTTGCCACCCTAGTGCTTTAATGTCCCTTGGCGTATTGAACAAAGAATCCTTATGCTCACGGATAGTCTTGTGTTCTTTGCCAAAGCGATGTGTGTACTCTTTACCTAACTGTATCATCAGTAAATAAAGCCAGTTATAGTGAGCCACAGTTTCTCTAACCCAGACAGCTGAAGGATGATTCTGATGAGTTACTTTGTACGGTCCACCATCACCACATAAGTGATGAGCAGTCGACAATAGTTGAGCAGACTCCAGAATCATCTTTACTACATGAGTATCGTAGTGATCTCTGGCACATTTTTCAGGATCACGATCTAAGAAGAAAACATTCATGATTCGTATACTGGTGTAAACTTTGGATACTTCTGTTGAATCTTAGAGATATATCTTGGATCATCAGACTTCTTAATAAGGTGTACCTTGAACTGTTTACTAATATCAAATTCAATACTAGTTCTAAGATCAAAGTCATCGTTATTTGTTAAGTAATGCCAGAACGTACCACGTACATAGGATACCTTTGAAAGACTACCATGGAAAGTATCTAGCATCCTGATCGGGTCTCGATCACAAATAACAATTTGAATAGGCATAGCACAATTCTTAATATTGAGTACACCTAATACACCATTGTCTTTAGTCTGCATATAGTAGGAATCATTAGTTACATCTTCAATCTCATTTAACTGAAGCTCTAATGATTGTGCTACTCGATTTAAAATACTATTACGAGGTTCATAAGGATAACCTTGGACATAGACATCAAGATCCTTTGCAGGATTACCCAATGCCCAGTCTCGTGGCGCTCCACCAAGAATACAAGAACCAGGATCAACCATGTGCAACATTCTTAATACTGCATTTGCACAATTCATTTGGGATTCAATAGTTTTCTTTTTCATGTGAGTGTCATTTAAAGTTAAGTGATCTAAAAACGCTTGTTTAATTCTCTCGTTTAGTTCAATGGACATCGTACCAATCTTTACCTGTTTTAGCTTCGCCATCCATGATCATTACACCAAACTCCTTAGGTGCATCACGGAAAGCTTCCTTTGCAATTAGAGCAGCTTTTTCAGCATACTCATGTGGAACTTCAAATTCAATCTCGTCATGATAAAATATCAAAGGATTGAATGGGATACCTTCCTGTTGTAGTCGGGTATAAGCAACAGCTGTAGCAGCCTTGCATGTAATAGCTTCGCAGCTTTGTAGCAGATAGTTTAGAGACTTATGAGCAGACTCACAAGGTATCTTTCTACCATCTAATGCAGGAATCCAAGGGTTACCATGGTTTTCTGTTTGATTGTACACTGCATTAATTCTCTTGATTAGTGGTGCTAATCCAGGAATACGTTTTGCAAACTCAGCTTTAATTTTATTGCCTAGTTTAGCATTACGAACACCTGTAAGAATCAATGAGACTTTCTCACCGCCAGCACCAAACAAATAAGCATAAATGAATGGCTTAGCTAACTTACGAGAAATAGTAGGGTCTTTAATGATTTTAGGAAAGTTAGACTGTTCCTCAGCCATTACAGCAGTTAATACATCTGCATTCTTCTGATGTACATCTCCATTTAAAACTTCGTTTGTATATTCTTCATTCTTCAAATAATGGCATAACGCCCTAAATTGATTACCAGAAGAATCAGCGCCAATAATTGTATAGCCAGGACTGGCCACAAATAATTTGCGAATATCAGCGCCCCACTCTGAGTCAGCACCTGGAACATTGACAATACCACTATGTCTAGCACGACCAGTTGGAGTAGAGATAGTAAAACAACTACCATGTAATCGATTATTCTCATCTAGTGACTCCATCCATCCTGATAGAATAGAATGTCGTGAACGAGTTGTATAATACTTATCGATTAGCATACCAACATCACCTAACTTTTCAAGTGAGCTAGTAGTTAGCTTTTCAGATACTTTAATAAACTCATTTCCTTGCTTCTTCCAGTTCCAGTCATCTGGCACCCAACCAATTTTCTTTAGATAAAGTTTGACAGAATCAATATTACCTAAGTCAGGTTGAACATACTCAAACCTTTGATATGGACCTTCTACCAGACGAACATCCCTGCCATTAGTAGGATCAATATTAAAATATCGAGCAGTAACGGCATCATAATTACCGTTCTTAATCCACTTTGGTAGCTTAGGGTCTCGATCAATAACTTTAGTTTCAACACTAAGCCTTGGCTCAATGATAGCTTGAACTTCAGCCATTTGAGCTTCCATCTTAGCAAGAAGGTTTGTTGCGGATTCTTTATCAAATTGCCACCCCACGTATTCTGCATCAGCACAAAATTGTGCGGTAATATGCTCATTCTTAATAGAATTTTTTAAATAAGGTTTTTTCTCTGTTAGAGTTTTAATTTCCTTGTTAAGTCGTTTAAAGACTTTTACGTTGATCTTTACGTCTTCTCTACACCGATGTAGCATGTCTTCTGAATACTGACTCCAGTCTTCATGTTCAACTTTACTATGCCCAAGGTACTCACCCCATACAGCTAGAGAATGTTTCCCGTTGAATCGATCATAGTCTACTACCTGTGATAACAGCATAGTATCATATAATTTCGTTTCTTTATTAGGAACCCAATTGTATAGTTTTCGGAGAACAAGTAAGTCATAACCAATAATATTATGGCCAATTAAACTTGTTGCTTTCGATAGGTATTGTAAGCCTTGCGCTAAGCTTGGATATTGTGGATTGTAGTCAGTAAAGATTAACTCTTCACCAGTTACAGTATCATTAGTCACAATCATCCAGACTTTGCTTACGGTGTCTAGTAGACCATCACTTTCGATGTCAAATACTAGATTACTCATTTAAAATTTTTTCAATATCTTTAATTCGGATTGGTTGATTATTGTTCTTAGTATAGGCAAGAAGGAATTTTAAATACCATAATGCCTTACCAAGTTCTTGTTGTTCAGCATCTTTACCACCTAAGCGGTCTAGATACTTTCGTACTTGTAACTCTACAGCTGCTTTAAAACAAATAGGGTCACGGAAGCTAGGGAGATACTGCATAGTCTCTAGCCATTGTAAATCCATTACATAACTCTGATAGTGGCTAGGGTTAATAGCACTCTGGTAGTTAGGATTAAGAGTATTAGTCTCTACTGGTTCTGGATTCTCTTTTAAGTATTTCATAAGTTGATCTACTTCCCATTCATCATCGCCATCTTCAATTGCCCAATGCTTTAGTAAGTTACGATATTCATTTATAGAATTAATATGATTTAATTCCTTAGAACGATTTTTAACACTGGTAGGCCAAACACATTTAATAGTAAAGAAATCCATATTGTCTTTCCATGCAGTGACAGCATGTTCAAAGTCATTATAGGTTGCTACTATACCACGGTTTTTGCCATATGAGTATATTTCATAAATCGGCACGTACATCTATTGTTTCCTCTCCTGCTTTATACAAGTTTCCCTCTGCAATAGCATCTTTTAACATTCGAATAAACGCATAGTTCATAAGATATTCTCTTGCTTCATTGTCTAGGTCTAATACTACATTTGCGCTACCATCTTCATTTTCTGAGATAGTATGAACAGTAAACTTCATTAGTAGACATCTCCATTTTCTTTAATCTTTGTATCTTCATAAGGTGCTGCTACTCGTCTATAAAATTCAATCTTAGCGCCTTCAAGAGCACCTACAATATCGTTAATAGCTTGGTAGTTACCTTTATCTGAACGATTAAAATAATCTCGAACAATGGATGTAATAACAAAGTTTAATTCACCTGGGGTAGTACATAGGTCGCCTACTTCCGCTACACTCTTTGTATGTAGGAATTGTTTAAAGTCTTGTCGAATATATGGCATTAATCAATGTACTCCGTAATAATTGTTTCGCATGCTTTATCTACTGTTGATCTCCACTCTGTTACTAATGATTCAAAGAATGGATGGATAGTTGATGCATCTTGTTTAAATGCAATAACTGGTTTACGTAATACATAAGAAGCATAGAATACTTCCATTGCAGTACCATGTTTAGCTACTGTGGGATTGTCTAGATTAACTAGTAGCAAATCAGCTTCTTGGATGTCTCTCAAATCTAACTCAAAGATTCGTTTCATAAACTTTGGTTGGAAGTCATGAACTCTTCGTGTAGGGTCTAATACTTTCTGATCAGCCAATATAAGATGATTAGTAGCTATGTCTCTCCAACCTTTAGCGTCATCTAATGATACATGTTCCATTGGACCTGCAAGATAAATAGTTCTCTGTTTCATAATTCTTTTACAATCTTTAATACATTAGCTGTAAACCATAAACCACCTTGAGATTCAGGTCGTTGATGACGTACAAGATCATTGATAATTACTTTACACCATACACGATCTTTCTTAGATAGATGAGGTGCTACTGGTTGAGCACAAGCATGCCACCCTGGACGATGAGCATAACCTTTTGTTTTATGATCTTCAGCGGGATACCATACTCCTGTTTCTAACTTCTGTTTACGATTAATAAATAATGGACCATAAGTACCATCTTTACGTTTACGAAATAATTTGTATGCAATCATTGTGCGTGATAATTTAACCAGTCTGGTTCTAGTGTTATAATGTGTTTAATTAAACCAATATTCTCTACATCAGTAAGTTGTGCAATCTCTGTTAAAAACTCACGAGTAGTTAGATCAGATTCTACAGTACAAAATGTAAAATCTTCGTTATAGGAAAAGTCTGTACCTAGCCTACAAATAAGTAACATTTCAAATTCACTAATAGATTCTTCAAATGTTAATGTGTATTCAGAAGTAACCACTTATAGCTCCAATGAAGGGTACAAATACACCTAGGATACGACCAATAACCCAACCAAGAGGTGTGGCATCAGTCATAGCAAAGATAGCAATAACGTTTAGTACCCAGCCTACAGCTGCAGCAGTAATAAGTGCTAACCCTAAAAGACCAGTAGTAATTTCTTTCATATTCTCTTTCAATAATGATGATAAAATAGGAGACCGAAGTCCCCTAAATTTAATTAATAAGGACTATCGTCCCCATCGTCATCGCCACCACCATCCGCATCTGCGACACGAACAATTTCTGTTTCAGTCATCTCAAAGTCATCATCAGATGCCTTCGGAATGTACTCATTAAGTTTAGTGATCTGTACTGCCATCAACATTGATGCAATCTTGCCTTCGTCACCATACTCATATTGAAAGATACGAACATTACCAATAGAGCCATTACCGATGCTCATTGGATTAAGATCATTCAATCCACCATCAATAACCTTCACAGGCTGATTGACTTCACCATCCTTCTTCTTAGACTTCTTACGAAGAGTAACAGAGTAAAATACTTTACCATCATTATCTTCAACAGTCTTTGGCTTCAAGTTAAGTGCTGCCCACTCTGCTTTTACCTTCTTATCACGAGTACGAATCTGTACTTCCCATGTAGGCTGTTCTTTATTGAACTTAGCATTAGGTTTCTTGGGATCAAGACGTGGATAGAACAACTCAACATTTTTTAAAATAGCCATAGCTTTTTAGTTCCTTACTTTTTAGTTTCCAATTTAATAAAAGGTATACATATCTAAAGATGCATACCTATTCTGCTTTAGTGTCACTTGGTAGTTTTGCATACCTTAGTGCTTTAGCGTACCCTGGTAAAACTTAACAAAAAGCATAATCAGAGTACACAATTTGTCCTACATCAAGCTTACCCCTATTTGGAATTAGGTCTTCACATTCAAGTTCAGACAATAATTTTTCCAGAGGTTTACTCTTGTAGAACTCTACAAACTGTTCTCTAACTCTATAAAACAAATCATCCATACGTCCAGGCAATGTGCCAAAGGAATCATGAACAACAGTCATTTCATAGGGTGCAGATACAACAGTCATTGTTAGGTGAGCAGCATCAAAGCTATGCACGATATTTGGTGCAGCACCTGTCTTTTGAGAGTCTTTGTTAATAGTGGCCTCCTCCCAAGTTTGAAGTTGAATCTTTAATTCTTCTTCACCGTACTTTAGTTTGGTACGAACAATAGATGGCTTACGATATGCCTGTACAACTGGAAAGTTAGTTACAGGTGTTGTCCACTTAAGGAATACATCTTTGTTGTTAGATCTTTGTGCAAGATCTTGAAACATACGAAGCATTGTAGCTGGTCCTTTGAGTTTTTCGTAACAAGTCTCAAACACCAGATCACCCAACATAGCACCCCAGAGATGTTCTTTATCACGCAGATACTCTGACATATCTCGTGTATCATCTATGATTTGCTGACCCATACCATAGGCTGTACCGCCATAGCCAAGAGTCATAACGTTTCTCTTTACTACTTTACGTTGATCTTTAGGGCTATCAATCTTAAGCCAGTAAATAGGAAACAATTTCTCTCTAATAGCACGATTCTTATTTCTCCATTCTTGAGCAGCAGCATAGGCTAGTGCCTTTTGCTCTGTCTTTTCTGGAGCATCAAAGTAAGCTTTCTGGAGTGACTTAGCCGTATTATAGACCTCATCAAACTGATCTCGCTCTTCTTGAGTAAGCTTATCTGCTAATTCCTGTAAATTCTGCCATACATATTTTGCAATATACATGTATACATCACCAGGAAGTTCTTGTGGTACTAGGTTAACTAGTGGTGCAATATCTTCATCTTGCGACATAGCCACTAGATGCTGAACACCGTTATTAGAACCATCAATATAAACAGGTAGAGGACATTCATAGTCTGCTAACTGATTACCTTGCATAAGCCATTCTTTAATTTTCCTAAGTTCATTACAAGCGGCTAAGAAAGAGAAAGGAGCATCAGTATCAATCCAACCTTGATTAATAGTTGGTTTCTCTGCATAAGATAAAAACAAATTAATATTTTCATCTACAAACTCGGCTCTCTGCTTTAGCGTCACCTTGTCGTTTCCGAAAGAGTTTGCTGTGTGAACTTTTAACCAGAACAAACCATTCTCACCTAGTGGTGTAGCTTGATCTAGTAAGAGTAAACCTTTGGCATTATCACTAGACTGTTCATGAAGAAATGCAGTATTCACATATACACGACCACGGAAGTCAAAGTTATATACATGATAAAAAGCATTATCCTTATGACTCTCAGCAAGCTGCTCAATAGCATCTGCTTCAATAATCAGTGATTTCTTTTTCTCTTCATCAATCTCAGTGTGGATCTTGAATGGGCTAGGTGTAGTATTCTTATGTAAGAAGTACTTATAGACAGGAAGAATATCGTTATTAATTCTCCATCCGGTTGCTTGTAGCTTGTTCAGGATATCATAAAGCATTTGCTTATCATCTTCCTTAAATTGAGCTAAAGCTGTTGAATGCCCTTTCTTAATAATAGGTACGCCTAAATTGTTGTAAGCTGTTGACCATGGCTGAGGTGCTTCTCTCAATGGGAATATATCAACCTTAGTTTGATCAATTAAACCCCAGAGTTCTTTAATTGCTTTCCAGTCTTTAATCTGGAAGAAGTAAGCCTGGTATTTACTTTTCTTACCATTCTTGTATGTATATTTAAGTTTGAAACTTAATATATTACATTCAATATAGGCAATACAAATAAACCAGCCAACTTGTGCATCAGAGATTGTATCGTTAGGTAAATCCAAAGATTGTCTAACTCTACGACCAATAGTAGCAATAATATCTACGAGAGTACCATTACGTTCTAGTCCACGGAGAATATGAGGATAAGATATATCAACTAAAAGTTTAGAATCAATATCTTTTAAATAGTGGGTATAAATATTACGATCAGCCCTTAATACAGACTGTCGCTTATTTAAGTCTAATACTAATTTATCAAGAATATTATTATCCATCTATTATTCCTTCATTTCTATTTCAGCTTCCTCCATATGGTTTACAACTTTTCTTGCTAAATAAACCAAACCTACAATTAGGCATGCTTTCCAAACGTTCATAGAGTCCTTATTATTATTATTATTTTTGATAAGAAAAGCCAGCTAGATTATACTCCCGCTGGCAGGGAGTCGTATTATTTTGTCTTCTTGAAGAATAGAAAAATTCTGATAATAGACAACAACATTAAAGCACCCCCTGCGGAATCTTCAATACTGTTGTGACCACCATCTAATAATACTAGTATAACAAAGTACAAAAACCACTCAACAAATAAAATTTGAAAAGTGTTATATTTCTTAGACTTGTTTACTGTTCCTGATTGTGTTGACATGACCAATTCTCTTAAATCGTTGATTTAAATTTGCTAATGGATTAACTTTCCAAAGATCCAGTTCTTGACCAACAGCATTAAAGAAGTCTAAACTATGAGGTTCATGACGAGCACGAACATAGTTGTAGATCTCCTTTCCTACTTGGTACACATAACCTTCTTCATCAGAAATATTAACAGGTGATGGATTAAAAAGACATTTTTTACACATCTTAAACTCCTAACTTTTTATCTACAAGCATTAAATCTTCTACAGCCTTAAAGATTCTACGGAAATCTTCCGCAGACTCTGTAATAACTGAGGCTACAGTTTCCCCAACCATGTATGCTGAATTAACATCATACAAAGAAGGATGAACTATAGTCTGAAGATAATCATCATAGACAGTAACTCTAACTGAATCAAAGGGACCATCTTGAATTGCTTCAATAGTATAGTCACCCGCCTTTAAAGTTAATATAGACATAATTAATCCTCGATCACTTGATCATAGATTGAAGTAAACTCGATGATAGAACCATCAAGCTCAACTTCAGTGCACATTCTCTCAATCAACTCTTTAGAAGTACTTGTAGCATAAATTGCTGGTATTCCTTTAGTGTCATTTGAGAATATGTAGGTAAGACCAAATTCTTCTAGTGATTCAATTATCTCTTGTGCTGTACAACCAAAGTTATCGCCATACAACGGATTTAACAAAAGAAATTTACTCATTTTAAACTCCAAAATTAAAAGAACTTGGTACTTACCCCAAGAGGTCTCTCTGCTGAGAAAGTCTAGTACATACCCTAGAGGGTCTCTCTATCCGAGAAGGATTACATGTAAGTTACTACACTTACAAGTTCAGGATTAAACTGTTTTAAGTCTTCTATGTATGCAACGGTTGTAATTAAACTACCAGTGGCTTTGTTATATACAAAATAAATCATTTTAAATCCTTATTGAACTAAAGCATCAAGACCATGTAACACTAATGCACAAAGGCCTAAACCAATAGCAATAGCAGTTACAATGTTTATAAATGTTTCTGATTCAAAAAACTTTCTCATTTTAAAACCTTATTGAATTAAAAGGGTAATGCTATTGACCAACGCAACTACCAAAGCTACTGCAATTATAGCCGCTAAACCAATGCTAAGAATTTCTTCTAACATATATCCTCTTATTTAGTAAGGTTATCGTACACTTTAGAAACACCTTCGTGAGCTTTTGCGTAACCTAAAGTTAAGCCAATTACTGCTTTATCCTTAATGCTACGATCTTCTACTGGTGTAACAACAGCTTTTTCAAAGGCTGTAGGTTTGTTAGCTTCGTTGAACAAGGCTAACTTATCCTTACGATCTTTCTCATCAAATGCACATACTGCTACATTTGTTGTAGTTGCCAAAGTACCTGTAACAATACTTGTAGCAAGAACAGGACCAGCTCCAGGGATTAACAAGGCTGCAGCAGCACCTGCTAAAGCACCATAAGTACCAACCTTCAAGGTCTCCTTTGGCTTACAGAAGGCTTCCTCTGCAAAAGAAGAAACGCTTGCTACACACAAAGTCAACACAATAAAGAACTTTTTCATTTTAAACTCCATAGTTAAAGGGAAATACACAAGACCGCTTCTCAGCGGTTTCGTCTAATAAAGACTCATCAGTTGTGTTTACAATGTTTCATGATTTTTTCAGGATCCATTGGTTTAACAGTTTTAAGCGGATTAGGACTATTGTCAATCTCTTTTACAAGATCATCTCCAGCCTTTAGTAAAGCTTTAGCTTGACATACATAATATGCTCTATCTTTGGCTTTAATCACATCATCCTTTATAAGATTATCAACATAGCTCTCTGCATTAACCATTTCAACCATTAAAGGTCTATTAGCAAACACTGAGCTAGAAAGCAATACTAACGCTGTTGCAAATACTATCTTTTTCATTTTACTCTCCTTGAGTTATTAATTTGAGTACTCTATCTTTATTGATATTTCTTCATTATAGATACGTCATTTTTCTCACTTTTAAAGTAACTTTTTGCAAATGTTTCAGCCCAGACATCATCAAAAGATTTATATTCACCCATAGAGCGAGTAATGCGGTGTACTGCTTGTGGGGTTAAACTTTCGTGTGGCACATGTCCGAAGTTTCTCATTTTCTCAGAATCGAATACTTTGTTAAACAAAACATCAATTTCATAGCTCATGATATTACCTTTTAAAGAGTTTATTTAATTTTGAGTACTCTATCTAAATGATATTTCTTCATTATAGATACGTCATTTTTCTCACTTTTTTGATAAAAAAGGCCACCCTTTTTACAGGGTGACCATTTATTACTATTATAAACCAAACCTTGACTTTTGACCGTTGTAGTTAGCTAATATTTCTGTGGAAGTTAATCTACGATTATATATTCTTGCAATAGCAATTTTACCATCATAAGCACGTCTAGAACCTGATGCAGTATTGGATTGTTGCGCTCCAAGCGCCCACCACGTATTTGACCAGTTAATTGTTGCTGACCAACCAGTAGTATTAGTACTTATGTTGGTGCCATTTTTATAAACATCGATTGAAGTTCCATTACTCCAAACCATTACAACGTGATCCCAACGATTACTTACACTAGCAGTTCCGCTAGGTGTATTAGTATTTATCGAATTGGTTGCAAAACTTGCATTTACTCCGCCAATTTGTGGATGCCATCCATTAGGTCCGCCACCGTGTGCGCTACGAGTATCAGTGTTTATACTAGCTCCAGATTGTCCACTATCATTTTGAGAAGACCATACGGCTCCAATACCTTCACCGACATATGTACCAGCTAAACTCTCTGTAAAGATCCATGCCTCCATAGATAAAGCACTTGTAGATTGTCCACTTGGTATCGTTGAACCAAAAGCTATGTAGTTGATACTATCCGCTTCAAAATCAAAATATTTAGCTGTTCCTGTGCCACCAAAAGTTGCTCCAGTAACTGTACCATTTCGAGTACCTTGTAAGTCTGTTATTGTTGATCCAGAACCACTATAAGATGTAGTATTGGAAAAATCATAATGCATAAACAAATCTGTAGTCGTGTACGTGCCAAAACTATTTACAAATATCTCTATACTAAAACTTCTATCCGTATCCTGATTTTCTGCATCTGTAGCTCTAACAGTAAAACTATACGTAGTAGTATTATCAGGACTAGGCGTAGTACCAGAAATAACTCCTGTACTACTATTTAAACTTAATCCATTTGGCAATGCGCCACTTACTATTGAATATGTAACAGTGCTATTACTACTTGCACTTAAGGTAGTACTAAAACTAGTGGAAACATTGGCAGTACCAAGACTACCAGCAGCAGTTGACCAAGTAGGAACCCCTGAATAGCTTATTCCAAGTACACTAATTGCAGTTGCACCACCAGGGTTTACAACATAGATATCATAAGTTCCTGCAGTTTTAGCTGGAGCTGTAAATGTCAATAAACCAGAACTAATAAAACTTACAGAGGAAGCTAATGTACCACCTACATATACAGTTGGAGTACCTTGGAAACCTGTTCCTGTCATGTTTAGTGTTTGACCACCACTAGGGTTTGCTGCTGTATCATCTCCTGGATATACAATGCCACTAATACTGAGATTACTAATAGTACCCCAAGATGCCGCACTACCATTAGTTGTCAGATACTTACCTGAGTTACTAGTTTGTGAGGGTAAACTATCAACAGTAGACCATGTAGGGCTTGTGCCATCTGTTGTTAAAAATTTACCTGATTGACTTGTTTGAGTTGGTAACCCACCAGCAGTAGGTAATAGCTTTCCTGTTGAATCTACATCATCCGCTAGCTTAGAAAGATTTCTTGAAAATCCCATATTCGTTCCTTAAAATGTTATAGACCCTGAGGAAGTCCACTTGTAAATCCTGAAGCCACCTGTTGTTGTTATTGTTGGAGAGCCTGTGGTTGAGACTGCTGGAGAGAATGTGTCTGGGTAGCGGATAATAACAATGCCTGAACCGCCGTTACCACCGCTATATGCGCCTAAACCAACGCCACCACCACCACCGCCTGTATTGGCTGTTCCAGAAGTTCCATTAGCGTTGTGATTTCCTGCGCCACCTCCACCAACACCACCTGCGCCAGTATTACCGGGACTTATATAGGAGCCACCACCACCACCACCAGCGTAAGTAGTTACTGCTCCAGATATAGAAGATGCAACTCCAGCACCGCCATTTCCAGCGTTACTGCCAGAACCATTTAGTCCAATAGTCCCTGCACCACCTCCACCAGCCCCACCGTATGCGCTACCAGTAGAACTACCTGTTCCACCTGCATTACCTTGACCAGATGTTCCTGATCCTCCAGCGCCATTAGAAGTGTATGAAGAACCACCACCTCCCGAGCCGCCAGAACTACCTACTCCACTATCAGTACTATTGGAATAACCCCCTTTACCACCGCCAGTTGCGGTAATGCTTCCAAATACAGAGTTATTTCCGTTTGCACCGACTGTGGTTGTACCTGTTCCACCAGCGCCTACAGTTACTGTGATTGATGATCCAGCAGTAATGCCAGAGAATCCAGCAAGCAAGCCGCCTGCGCCACCTCCTCCAGCGCCATTAGAACCTGTAGATGGAGCACCTCCACCAGAACCACCTCCAGCTACAACTAAATACTCGACATTCTGTGGAGGAATTCCAGTCCAATTGTTATCTTTGATAGCTTGGCTTGCCTGACTTAACGTCCAAATGCCTGAGTATTGTGGCATATTAAGCTCCTGTAGGTGGTGTTACTTCAACCCATGCTGTTGTTGGTTCATCCCATGTATACATCTTATCGTCTGTAGGCATTGCAACTGGTGCAGACCACAAGCAGGTTTCTTCACTAAGCGTCCATGATGGGAATGGCTTAGGAGGGATAAATGCATCTCGTTGTGCATCATAAGTGTAGCCGATTCCTGCATAGTTCTTGCGCAATGGTCGTCCTTCAGGATGCTGACCACCATGAGTATTATAGCTTGTTTGAATCCATTGACCTGGACTAGAGTCTACAAATGTGTCGAAAAAATCTGGTTCAGCAACGATTACTTGTGTTACTTTACCATCTGTTACTTTTGCATAATGTGCCATATCTAATTTCCTTAAAATGTTACTGAACCACTTGAGGTCCAAATATATATCTGATAACCGTTTGCATAACGGATTTGTGGATTGCCTGTAATAGCTACTGGAAGAGATGCTGTAGCAGGATAACGAATAATTACGATTCCTGAGCCTCCGTTGCCGCCTGTACTTCCTGACGAATAACCGCCGCCTCCACCGCCACCAGAGCCGCTATTTGCTAATGCCGGAGTGCCATTTCCCGGAGTAGCATTAGAACCCATACCACCGCCAGCAGAACCCAATCCAACAGATGCACCACCATCAGCACCACCGCCACCGCCACCAGCGTAAAACACTTGTTGACCAGTAATTGTTGAACAAGTGCCTGTACCACCATTACCTGACTTCATAGTAGAAGCAGTAATTCCAATTGAACCAGAGCCACCACCACCACCAGCACCTGTGTAATTAGAATTGTCGGAATATGACCCGCCTCCAGCGTAGCCTTGTCCAGAAACACCAGTACCACCTGCAAAACCAGAATTTGCACTAGAGGCATTGCCACCGCCACCACCTCCAGAACCGCCATTTGAACCTACAGCGCCATTTGGAACGCCACCACCATTGCCATAACCGCCACCACCACCTGTTGCGGTAATAGAGCTAAATACTGAATTAGAGCCGTTTGTTCCATAACCAGTATTTAATTGTCCTGCACCACCAGAACCAACAATTATAGTTAAAGCAGAACCTGTAGAAACAGAAAAAGAAGCAGCAGTAAGCAAACCACCAGCACCGCCACCACCTCCACGATAACCACCACCCCCACCTCCACCTGCAACCACAAGGTATTCAACAGTGGAGGGAGATCCTGCAAGAGGATTATAGGTGGCTGATATAATACCACCTAATTGATTACTCATTTGTTCCCCAGTTTGCAGATTGAACTGCTGTAATAAAAGTTGGCATATCTTGGGCAGAATTTACTGCTGCAATAAGCCTGTCACACTCATTAAGAATCGCTAAACGTTTTGTTGCTACATTATTTGGAATAGCTACATTACGTTCTGCTTTTCGAATTACCATCCAATCAGTACTTGCTAACAGTGAGTTAGCTATGTGTTTAAATTGAGTAGTGTATTGTGACTTTAAACCTTTAGTTGTATTTTCACCTTCAATGACATCATCAAGAGCTTTTGGTGTATTAACGTAGTTACGTTTAACAGAGTCAGCCTCTATGATATATTTGTCGAATGTAACCCAATAAAATCTTTCATCTTCTCTGTTACCATCAACAATGGGTAAAGCCCCATGTTGAATAGCATACAAATGAGTTGGTTGAATTTCATTAGGAAACAACTTTTGTAATTCACCTATCTCGGTGATTTGATTATTTGAAATTAATGCGTACATTAGTTACCTCGCTAAAGAATACTTGAATGGGGACTCGGCAAATGCCATGAAAATGTAAGTTTGTCCACTTTGGTTAACATTAGAACCCGCTGGTGAATCATTTGTTCTGATTTTTACACCATTGGAAAACAAATCAATTCCGCCTGTGTACTCTGCGGCACTTGAATTAGGCATTAAAAATGGCGTATCTAAGTTGTATGACCCACGAGTGTTATCGTAAAGATTCCAGTTCCCACCACCTGAAGCATTTCTTGCTAAGAAATATGCGGGTCTAAAACCACAAAACACAAAAGGTCCATCAGCAGAACCATTGCCTGTGTAAGAGCCAAACTTGCTATACCCTGTTACTTCTGCAAAACAGTAGGCGACATAAGTAGAGCCGCTTGCATTAACCGCATCAAGATTTGCGTTTGATTGCGTCAAAGTGTAAGTGGTAGATGCAACAGCACTTATGTAACCTGCATTTCCTGAACTTCCTTGGTATTGTACCGCAGCTGTATTTAGAGCAATGTTGTACCCTGCTGTAAGCCCAGAATGATAAACACGCCAATCGTACGTTCCACCACTTCTTGATTTTAAAATTACCATTGACGGAGTAACACCAAGGCCGTGACCAACAGTAGCACCTGATGTTCCGTTGCCTGTATAAGTTACCACACTAAATCCACTTGTAGAGTTTGCACTTACTGTTGAAGTAATTGATCCTGCTGTGTTGGTTGAGCCTGAACCATTGGCTTTCCAGTTCCATGCAACAAATGTTTGAGTATTAGCATTAACGCCAATACCAGTACTTAAAGAAAATCCATCTGAGTTAAATGATGTTACATAGCCATTTGCACTATTTGTTGTCTCAGCGGCTGTGTCGTCTGAATAAAGTTCCTTACCAGCACCACGAACAGAATCTGCAAGGCGATGTGAATAAGCAACACTTCTGGCTTTAATCCAAGTAAAATCAGGCTGAAACCCAACACCTGTAATTGAACGAGCAGAGCCATTGCCTGTGTATAAAACAGAATTAAAATAATTTGTCGCCAAAGTTGTTGGGCTTGATCCAATTGTTGGGGCTGATAAATTTTGTGTGCAAAGTGCTTTAAATCCAGCAGGTGGTGTGTACGCCCATGCTCGTTGGCCAAAATTTATACTTCCTGAACCACTACTAGAAACTGAAAATCCAAAAACATATGGTCCTGATATTAGGTTTGTTACAGTATTGCCTGCAGCAACGCCATTTTTATACCAAGTCATTGTTCCTATATCTGCATCAAATGCAAAACCAATTACATCTCCAGCAGCATAACTTAAATTATTAAATTGAATCCCTGAGTTGTTATATACTTGACCAGTAGATACTAATACGCCCCAACTAGTAGAATTACCACCAACAAAAGTAGTTGTTCCAGTAAAATTAGTATCTGCTTTTGCAATACCTGCTACCATTGAATTGTTATTTACAGTTACTTCTGCATACCATTTCCCACTAGACATAGCAATTGTACTAACACCACTCCTCCATTCAGCAACTGTATTGGCTGTCATATCCAAATTGCCATTTGTTATAAATGCAGAATTACCAGCATTTAATGGGTTTAGCGTAGCATAGTTACCACGAACAGTACCACCAAAACCGTAATCAGTGCCATAGCTTGTAGGAACATCAACTACCGAGTCATTGCCAACACCAGCAGTCACGCTGAAGTTATTAGGTGTCCAATTATTTGAATTACCCGAATAATCTTTACCAATACCTGTTGAGCTTGTAGATGAGTTGTCTGAAAAGTTTAGATAAAAACCATTAGTGCCATATGTACCCGAATAAGATTTAGGTTTCCATACATTTGTGTTAGTATTAAATTCTCCAAATGATGAGGCGGCTAATTGCTGGCCATCAATAAAGTTTACTTCTGTTAGGTATGCATTCATATATTGGCCATATACAGCATGAGAACCTAATGTATGTGCAATCGTAGAATTAATTGCTGTTTCAGCATTTTGTGTATATGTATCAGTACTTCCATTTGGAACAAATGATCCGTTAATATAACCTTTTACCCTATCTGCATTATTTACTTGTGTAGTATCTACTGCAATAACAATATGATACCAAGCAGATGTATCTCGGTAAAGATTCCAAGAACCTCCTGCGGAACTTCCTGCAAACCAACTATAAGCATTATTATAGTCATAATAACGTAAATAATCACTTGGATGCCAAAGAATATCTGCCCTATTAGATGCACTATTTCCTGCACCAAAAATGTTTGTATAACTTGCACCATTAACTGTTTTCTTAATCCAAAAACTTAATGTCCAAGTTCTACGATTTCCTGCACTTGCAGGTGTACGACTTAAATAAGTAGAATCAGCGCTATTGAAACGCAGTGAACGGCTAATTTGATAGTCAGTCGTGATAACTGTTGGTGTAGTAGGAACTAATGTGCCTGATGCAACGAACGTGTGAACAATGTAGCCGTTAGCATAAGTAATTGCACCGCCAGTGTAAAATTGTACGTTGCCTGGATAACGAACTACAACAACACCAGAACCACCTGTTCCTCCAGAGTACCCTTGACCACCTCCACCAGCACCACCGCCTGTATTTACTAATCCATTTGATCCAGTTGCACTGCTAGAACTAGCACCTGTACCTCCACCACCTATTCCACCATAACCAGGAATAAGACCATCTCTAGTACCACCGCCTCCACCCCCTGCATAAGTTTTTATTACTCCAGTAATGCTAGAAGATATGCCAGAACCACCATTACCTGCAATTGAAGTAGTACTACCAGTTCCAGCCGTTCCAGCACCGCCACCACCTGCACCTGCCCATCTTGGAGAATCGCTGAGATATGTTCCACCACTATTACCTTGGTTAAGAGTACCTTCTCCACCATATCTTGGGGAAGAAGAATTACCTCCATTATTTTGACCAGCTCCACCTCCTGAACCACCAGACATTGAAGTTGTTGAAAATCTGGAACCACCACCTCCACCACCTAAAGTAGTTATAGTATTAAATGCAGAATTTGAACCTATTGATCCAGTTGCAGTACTAGTTGATGTACCAACCCCACCAGCACCTACAGTTATAGTATAAGAAGATCCAGCAGTTACAGTAGCAATACCTGTTAATAAACCACCTGCACCGCCCCCACCAGAATTTTCTGTTCCACCACCACCCCCTCCAGCGACAACAAGATACTCAACCCATTTAGGGGCACTATACCCTGACCAGCCGCCTTGTTGAACAGCTTGATTTACTTGTTTAAGTGTAAATAATCCACTTGCCATATCTACTCCTTAAAATGTAATTGTGCCTGAGGCAATAAATTTGTATACACGCCATGCGCCTATAATATATGTCTCAGGAGAACCTGTTGTTGATTTTGCTGGTAAATAAATAGATGGATAGCGGAGAATAACTATACCAGAGCCACCATTTCCACCACCAGTATATTGCCATGCACCACCGCCTCCGCCACCTGTATTTGGTAAACCAGCGTTACCAACAAAAGTTGTACCAGAGCCGCCTCCAGTATTAAAATTTCCTACGGTTCCATTACCCCCACCACCAGCACCACCAAGTCCAGCAGAATAACCAGAAGCACCTTCTGATTCAGCGCCTCCAGCCCCACCCCCAGCATAAAAAACTTGTGTACCTGAAATAGTAGAGCAAATGCCTGTTCCACCACTACCAGAATATTTTCCAGAAGTACTGCCATTACCACCAGCACCTCCAGCTCCACCTCCACCTCCACCAGCTTTTATAAGACTACCTGCACCAGCACCCCCAGCGTAACCTTGATTGGCAGTTCCTAAACCCCCAGCACTTCCACTGTAGCCAGCACCACCTCCTCCTGATCCACCATTACCTCCGGCACCATAGTTTCCATAAACTCCACCACCGCCTCCAACGGTTGTTATAGATCCAAAAACAGAGCTAGAACCTTGAGAGCCGTTATTACCACCTGAACCAGTAGCACCACCAGCACCACCAGAACCAACAGTTACAGTAATACTTGAGCCAGCAGTAACTGCGTATCCTGTTGCTGATAAAAGGCCACCTGCACCGCCTCCGGAGCCGTAAGAATTAGCTGCACCACCACCTCCAGCTACAACAAGGTACTCAACACTGGGAGTAACTGTTCTAATTCCATCTACACTTGCAGACAATACATTACCTGTATATCTTAGAGACATATTGTGCCTCCTTAAGCTGTTATTGTTTCGTAACTAGCAACAAGTTCAATAGCGTTTGTTGTGCCTGAAGTTACTACTACAGACTGTGCTTCACCAACATAGAATGCTGTAGTCTTATCTGTAATAATAAGAGAGGCATTTGGAGGAACACTAATTTGATATGCAATACGATATGCTGTACCACCACCTGAAACAGCACTATTGACTGACACTGTAATGTTAGCGGCTGATGCTGTTACGTTAGACGCAACAATAGAGCCTACTTTATTTACTGAGCCAACTGCTGGAGTCAATGCTGTCCAAGCAGTAGCCGATGTACCTGTAGGTACGAGATAAGACGTAGCGCCATAAATAGCTGTTACGCCAACGATATTTGGGTTAGCCATGCTTACTCCTTAAAATCCGAAAATGAGAGACATGGCTATTGCCTTGCCAGTTGATGCGTACGTAGGTGTCACCCAACTAGGTGCACTAGTACCATTTGATTGTAAAAATTGACCAGATGTACCTGCAGAGGTAAATCCAGTTGTACTTGCTGCACTCTGCCAAGGAATGCTACCAGCAGTTCCACCAGTTAAGCTAGCAATAGAACCCAATAGAGAGTCACCATTTTGTAACTCTTGAATCTGGGTTCCATTAATTGTTAGAGAATATTTGGTTGCCATTTAAAATCCTTATGAGGTAATAGATACATTTACTGTACTACCAGTGTTTGTTATTACTGGTAAGTAGCCTTGTGCAACAGACACTGATGCTGTTGAACCATTGTTTAATGTTACAGGCATATTATTCAATACAGTAAGTGTAGCCCAAGATGCTGTAGTTCCATCTGTCTTTAAATACTTGTTAGCATTGTCTGCTTGAGATGGGAGAGCATCTACAGTTTCCCATGAATTTGTACTACCATTAGTCTTTAAATATTTACCTGCATTTCCAGATGGATTTGGAATACCATCATACAGGTTAACAGTATACGTTGTGAATTTTAGTTCATCATTCAGTACTGCGGCTGAGCTGAGAACAACAGACAAACCATCAGTTGCAGTATAGTCTGTTGATAAGAGTGTAATACCATTTAGTGTGACATCAATGTAGCCTACAGTATAACCACCACTAGGATAGAATGTAGTCTGTCCAGATGTAGCGATTACTTCGGTCACAGTTCTAGCTGTTCTACCAAATGGTGGAATACCTAAGTATGACATATTTTATTTTCCTTTTTGTTAGGCTGTATATGTACCCGAAGAGTTGTATTGAATAACTGTATACAAACCCGATGATGTAATTGTTGGTGAACCTGTAGTAATACCTGAATACCTAGCTGTTAATATTTTTAAAACAACAATACCAGAACCTCCAGATCCAGAAGCTCCACCAGAAGTGTCTGCACCACCACCACTACCTGTATTTACTGTTGCATTTGTGTTACCAGCACCACCACCACCTGATCCTGGTTGGCCTTGTGTGCCATCTGAATAGGCTTGACCACCACCAGCTCTTTCAATACTTGTACCAGTAATGTCAGACCAAACACCATCTCCACCAAAAGCACTACCATCGGTATTTCCTGCTTCACCAGCTCCACCACCACCACCTGCTTTGTTAGTACTTGATGCATTACCACCTGCAAAACCTTGCCCTGCTGTTCCAGAGCCACCTACTTGTGGTGATCCACCTTCTCCACCTGATCCCCCACCACTACCCCCAGAAAGACCAGCAAGAGTGGCATAAGCACCACCACCTCCTCCGCTAACAGAGATACTGACATTAGATCCTGATATACTTGAGCCAACTCCAGTAGAACCTGAAGTTGAAGGTGTATTAGTTCCAGCGCCACCAGATCCTACTATAATTGTGTAGATGCTTCCAGCTGTTAAGGTAATAGCAGACTCAACAGCAGAACCTCCACCAGAAGCTTTTGGTGAAGATGTTCCAGCAGAAGATGTCCAACTTGTTCTGTAGCCTCCTGCACCGCCTCCACCACCGTAATATTTACCTCCGCCACCACCTCCGCCAATAATTAAAAAATCAGAAGTATAAGCGGTAGATTGAGAAAAATTTGTCCAACCTAAAGAAGAATACCATTCAGGATTTCCTGTTGTTGTATTGTATCCCATTTGACCAGCACTAGGACTTGATGGGCGTCCGGCTGTAGTCCAAGATGCGGGTATTTCACCCCTTGTACCGTCTAATATAATTGCCATGTTGTTTCCTTATGCTGTGTATGTTCCGGAGGATGTAAAGGTGTGGATAGTGTATCCATCGTTTGTAGTTACGGTTCCACCTGTGCCTCTTTGTGCGCCTGTATAACGAATAATAACAATACCCGAGCCACCATTCCCTCCGCTAGCATCACGAGAGCCACCTCCACCACCGCCTGTGTTTACAGCCCCAGCAATACCGGGTATACTTCCACCTTTAGTTCCGCTACCACCGCCACCATTACCACCAACGCCTCCAACAGCGCTTGGGTCATTTTCAGTACCACCTCCACCGCCACCACCGCCTGCGTAAAAAGTGCCTAATGATTTCCAATTTAAACCGGAGCCACCTGCTCCACCAATATAGGAAGTAGTATTAGAAGAACCTGCTGCACCAGCACCTCCACCGCCTGCAGATGCCCAACCGCCACCATTATAAAGAGCCGTGCCACCGCTATTCCCTTGCCCTGAAGTACCAGCACCTCCTGCACCAAGCCCTGCAGTAGTGTTACCACCCCCACCTCCAGATCCTCCACTACCACCTGTAGTATTAGCATTGCTTGGTTGGTTTTGACCACCACCAAAGCCACCACCAATAGCAGTAGAAACACTAGCAAAAGAAGAACTTGCACCAGCGGTACTCATACTTGAGCCATACCCACCGCCTGTTCCACCAGCACCTATTGTAGCTGTGTATGTAGAAAGTGGGGTAACAACAAGAGTATTAGAGATATAACCACCAGCACCACCGCCACCGCCATGACCAGTACCACCGGCACCACCTCCTGCAACAACAAGATAATCAATTGTATACGTTGTTGTTGGTGTTACCGTTGCCCATTGACTTCCGTTGTAAATTTCGATGTTTGACGTAGTAGTATTATATCTGGTTTGACCCGCTAATGGGCTACTAGGTCTTTGTGCAGTAGTGCCAACTGGAATACCTAAGGCACCAGTAGAATTAAGAGTTACATTTTGATCTGTATCAACAGTAACTGCAGTAGTCCCATTAGTCTGTAATGCCAAGACACCACTAGAGTCTGCACTTGTTTTAAGTCCTGCAGAACCGGACACAACACCGTTATCGGCATTAATTATTGTTGTCATGTTATGTCCTTATGCGATGTATGTACCTGAAGATGTGAATGTGTGAATTGTGTAACCATTAGCTGTAGTAACAACTCCACCAGTTCCTTTTTGAGAACCTAAATAACGAATGATTACAACACCACTACCGCCTTGCGCACCTGATACATAAGTACCTGTTTGTCCACCACCGCCTCCACCGCCACCAGTGTTTGCTGTGCCATTAACCGCTGATACCGATTCAAAAGTAGAAGCTCCATTTCCTCCACCATCAGTAGCAAGACCACGAAGGAAACCATTTTCTCCACCACCTCCACCTCCGGCTCGAGAAACAGCAGTCCCAGTAATTGAAGAACTAACGCCAGCACCACCAGCTCCTGCACGACTTGAGCCTGCACGATTGCCGCCTGCACCACCTGCTCCACCTCCACCGCCTCCACCTTCATTTGAACCACCACCGTCATAGCCTACACCACCCGCATATCCTTGACCTGAAGTCCCAGTGCCAGCCGGAGACGCACTAGACTGGCTACCACCACCCCCAGAACCTCCAGAAATTCCATTTTGATTGCTATTAGAACCCCCGCCACCACCACCAAGTGAAGTAATTGTTGAAAACACAGAATTAGATCCACTTAACCCTTTAAGAGTTGAATCTGTTGAACCAGCACCGCCTGCACCAACAGTTACTGTGTAAGTTACACCACCACCAACATTTATTGCTGATTCAGCGGCAGCTCCACCTCCAGAAGTTCCAGCAGAAGTTCTATAACCACCAGCTCCACCTCCACCGCCTCGAAGATTACCACCCCCTCCTCCTCCAGCAATAACTAGAAAATCAATACTGTAAGAATAAGAAGAAAGGGAAAAAGGAACCCATCCACTACCATTATAAGTTTCCATTGAATTAGTAGTTGTATTCCATCTTTGTTGACCAATTACAGGGCTTGAAGGTCTTTGTGCAGTAGTTCCAGTTGGAATAGTTAAAGCACCAGTAGCATTAACAGTCATGATACCACTATCAGGAGTCAATACTAAGTTACCAGTAGTATCACCTGTATTTGTTAGTGCTGTGGTACTTGTAGTACCAGCTCTAATTTCACTCATATATTTCTCCTTAAATAATTACCCATCGTTGTCCACTAGCTACAGTCACGGATACACCATCCGCAAGTGTAATTGGACCAACTGATAAGCCATTAGTACCAGAGGGAAATGTGTAGCTCTCTGTAGCAGTTGTTGAGTTAACATTAATAGTTCCACCTGCTTTAGATGGACTTGTAAGAGGTGCCCATGAGGCAGTTGTTCCGTCAGTTGTTAAATACTCTCCAGAGTTACCTGTTTGAGTTGGCAGTGTAGTAACAGTATCCCATGTAGCTACTGTACCATCTGTCTTTAAATATTTACCTGACTGACTTGTTTGAGAAGGAAGAGCATCAACAGTTTGCCATGATGCTGTACTTCCGTCTGTCTTTAAAAATTTACCTGAGTTACCTGTTTGACTAGGCACAGCTGCACCAGCAGCAAGTTTAGCGGCAGTAACCGCACCATCCTTGATATCGCTGGTTTCAACTGTGTTATCGTCAAGTTCAGGCATCTTAGGTGCTGGGGATGCACCAATGTATGCCATTATGAGATCTCCAATACAGAAAGAATAGCGTCTACTGAAGTAGCAGCGCTAGACACAACTTTAACTAGGTTGCCTGTTTGTAACACAACCTTTTGCTCACCACCAATTGGTACAATAGCACCACCTACAGGTACTACTGCATTTTTAAGCAGGTAATAATCTGTACCGCCAATTGTAAGGTAAATACCTACAGTGACTGGTGAGTTACTTGTATTAGCAACAGTAAGACCAATTACAGTACTTGTTGTTGCACTTGGTGTAGTATACACCGTTGATGCAGTAGTTCCGATGTTTGCTACTGCTGAATTCTTAAATGAATTTGCCATATTATTTCCTTAGCCTAAAGCAATAGCCATACTGATAGCAATATCAGTCGGATCTGTGATTGTTACCCATGAGGTAGTTGTACCATTTGTTGAAAGCACTTTACCTGTGTTACCTGATTGATCTGGTGCAAGAGCATTAAATGCAGCTGTTGCAGTTGTTTGACCTGTACCACCTGAACCAATAGCTAAGGTAGCAGATAAACCTGCAGCAGTTCCCGTTGTATTTTGATTCCAAGTAGGTACTGTACCAGTTAAACCTGAGTAGGCAACATTAGTAGCCGTAGCTGCATTACCTGTAGTATCTTGATTCCATGTAGGAACAGTTCCAGTTAAACCTGTATAGGCAACATTAGTAGCCGTTGCAGCATTACCTGTTGTATTAGCATTGATAGTAGCAGGTAAACTTAATGTAACAACACCACTAGAGGTAGCAACATCAATCTCATCAGTAGTACCAGCAACAGACAATACGCCTGTATTAGCAATAGTAACTGATCCTGCAGCATTAGTAACAGAGACACCAGTGCCAGCTGTTAAGTTAGCCTTTTGCCATAGACCTGTAGTCTCGTTATACAATAGTGTTTGACCATTAGTAGCATTCCTAGCAGATACATTATGGAGTTCATCCATCTCGTAACCATTTTGGATTCTAACTTCAATAGCGCCTTGGTTAGCATGGCTGTATGTAACAACACCAGCATATACTAGATGAGCAGGAGCATACTGTTTAGTGCTAGTATATTCACCAGCAACAGTACTACTCAAATATAGTTGAGTTCCATTAGGGTATGCAAGGGTGTTTAAACCAGTTAATGATCCGCTAACAACTACATAACCATTTTGATTGTGAGGAATATCTTCCCGCACCATACCAAATGTTTGTGCAGAAGTAGTATCTCCTGTTGCTATAGCCTTTGAAACAAGAGCTTTGTTGCTTGATGCACCGCTAACATAAACCAAAGTACCCTTAGTAAGAGGTGCTCCAGTTTCATTACGAACTTGTGCAATCAGTACACCTGTACTACCTGCAATACCAACACTAAGATCCTTAACAGTTCCTGTTGTTGTAATACTAACACTACCATCTGTTGATGTAAGGTTGCTTACAGCGTTATCTGCAAGAGTACCTTGAGCAGCAGTAGCATATGCAGTACTAGCAGTAGTAGCTGCAGTACCTAAACCTAAGTTTGTTCTTGCAGTTGCTGCATTAGTTAAATCTGAAAGATTGTTTGATGCAAGCACATAACCAGCACCAGAGATATATGCGGCAACCCATGCAGTACCATTGTAAACTTTCATTCCAGGAATTGTGGAATTGTAATACAATGCACCAGTTACAAGAGCATTACCATCATTGTCTAATGAAGGATCAGAAGCTTTCTCACCTAAATACTTATCATCAAAATTATCAAAAGCAGCTAGGGCTTGATCTCTAGCGGCTTGTGCTGCAGAGGCACTTGAGGCTGCATTAGTCTCAGATGTAGCTGCATTAGTAGCACTTGTAGATGCCAAACCAGCCTGTGTTGTTGCAGTAGTTGCAGCAGTTGTTGCTATGCCAGCTTGAGTAGTTGCAGTTGTTGCAGAGGCTGAAGCAAGTCCTGCCTGAGTAGTTGCAATACCCGCCTGAGTTGTAGATGTTGCAGCATTAGCAGAAGATGCAGTCTCAGAAGCCAAAGCATTTGTAGCGCTTGTTGCAGCGTTAGTTGCAGAAGTACCTGCGGCTGTTGCACTAGAGGCCGCATTAGTAGCCTGTGTAGTAGCAGTCGTTGCAGATGTTGCAGCATTAGTTGCACTTGTAGATGCCTCACCTGCTTTATTCGTTGCAATTCCAGCTTGAGTAGTCGCTATTCCTGCCTGTGTTGTTGCAGTTGTAGCAGATCCACTAGCACTAGTTGCTTGAGTTGTTGCAATACCAGCTTGAGTTGTAGCAGTTGAAGCGCTTGTTGAAGCACTTGTCTCAGATGCTAAAGCGTTAGTAGCACTAGTGGCCGCATTAGTAGCAGATGTGCTAGCTGATGTTGCACTGTTACCAGCATTAGTAGCTTGAGTAGTTGCAGTAGCGGCACTTGTAGATGCACTAGTTTCAGATGCTAAAGCGTTAGTAGCGCTTGTTGCAGCTTCACCTGCTTTAGTTGTAGCAATGCCAGCCTGTGTAGTGGCGATTCCCGCTTGGGTTGTCGCAATACCTGCTTGAGTCGTAGCTGTTGTTGCACCTGTTCCAGCAGTAGTTGCTGAGGTAGCGGCATTAGTTGCACTAGTAGCAGCTTCAGAAGCCTTTGAAGAAGCTAATGTAGCGCTTGCTTCAGCGGCATTCTTATAGTTCAATGCATAGTTTGCTGAAGTACTAGCATTCAATTCTGAAGTAGCTGCAGAATTTTTACTTGCCAAAGCACTAGTAGCACTTATAGCGGCATTCTGAGCAGATGTATCAGCCTCAGCAGCTTTATTAATTGCTGTAACTGCATATGTATTAGCAGTAGCAGCACTACCAGCAGCTTGAGAAGCACTCAATGCAGCATTCTGAGAAGCTGTTTGAGCAGTTGCATCATAGAATTGCCAACCAGTAGAGGTATAAACCTTAAGCTTTTGTGCAGTACTATTAAAGTATTCAGCACCAATAATTACTGGATCACCGTTACCATCTAAGGTAGGATCACTAGGTAACTCACCTAAATAAGTTCTACGAAAAGAAGCAAGACTAGCGTCTACAGAAGACTTAGCAGCTGCAGCATTAGCAGCACTAATAGCGGCCTCAGCAGCTTTAGTCGTAGCAATACCCGCTTGAGTAGTTGCCGTAGTAGCTTGTGTTGTAGCAATACCCGCTTGAGTAGTTGCCGTAGTAGCCTGAGTAGTTGCAATACCAGCTTGAGTGGTTGCCGTAGTAGCTGAAGTAGATGCTTCACTTGCTTTAGTTGTGGCAATACCAGCTTGAGTGGTTGCAGTTGTAGCTGCATTGCTAGCAGTAGTAGCAGAACCAGAAGCTTCAGTGGCTTTTGTAGTTGCTATGCCAGCTTGTGTTGTTGAAATAACAGCTTGTTGAGTTGCTGTTGTTGCACTAGCTAAAGCGTTAGCCTCAGACAAATCAGCATCAGAGGCACTATTAGCCGAAGCAGTAGCGCTTAATGCAGCTGCAGTAGCTGAGTTGGTTGCTGAAGTTGCTGAGTTAGTAGCCGATGTAGCGGCATTACTAGCAGTTGTAGCAGAGGCTTGAGCAGCATTCTTATATAACAAAGCATTAGCTTCGGAGCTAGCAGCGGCATCTTCACTAGCTGCAGCATCAGCAGCGGCAAGTTGAGAGTCTGTAGCACTGTCCTCTGAGTTGTCAGCAAAGGTGCTAGATTGAGCAGCACTTGCGGCAGAGTTAACCGCACTCTGAGATGCGGCAGTTGCTTGTGTAGTTGCTGTTGTGGCACTTAAAGCAGCAGCATTAGCACTGTTTAAAGAGTTAGTAGCAGATCCACTTGCGGCAGTAGCTGAGTTTGCGGCTTGAGTTGCACTAGCAGCAGCTTGAGTAACCTTAAGAGTTAAAGTTGTTAACTCAGTAGCAAATTGTTGAGCAGTGCCAGTATAGCCATTCTGGACTGCAATGTCGTATGCACTATAACCTTGTGCACCTTGACCACCTGTACGAGACAGTGAAAGAACATAGTCTACTGTCTGTACATTAATAATGTTCTCTTGGGTGGTTAAACCTAGGGTTGCCATATTACACCTCCGTTGGAGAGTATCTTACTTCGACCAAACCTCGAAATGGTTTCCACACTTGTTTACGATTACCTACGCCAGTATCACGGATTTCAAGATCAATAAAACCATATACAGGTTTATTTGGGGTAGGCTGTACGGTCCAACCAGTGATCAATGTCTCTGGAATAACCATAATAAATTGATTGTTTGTGTCTGATGTATCCAATAAAGGAATAGTAACAGTTACACCACCTGGGCGTACTGTCTCTGGAATTGATCCACTACTATCATTATTTGCTTCGACTACTTTGCTAAAGATTTCATAATCTGCAATGTTAGTTAGCCAAGCTAATGTTAAATTTAAATGTATCTGTTCACCTTTGATGATAGATACTAATACTGCACCATCATCAGATATCAAATCTTTTGATGCAGACGTAATTTTACTTCGTGCCATTTTGTTTCCTCTCTCGATCCTCGGATGGAGCTAAGGTTAATTAATTGGATAGATTAGGCTTTTATTCCTTTTTATCCATCCCTGTTTTATTAAGATTCTATTGAATGAATCACTATTATCTAAATCACTTGACGTTATTACTAGATCTGTTCTTTTATCTTTAGCTGCTTCAATCATTGCTTCATGCACTAAGATTAAAGCCTTTGCTGCTTTATATCCTGATAAACTACAATGATAATAAAGCTGATATAATGCTGTCTGTCTAGAATGCAAATAAGGTCTAATAATCTTAGCTGCAATCCAACCTACTACTTTAGAGTCATCTTTTACTACTCTAAAGAAGTCTCCTCGTCTAGCTAATGAAAACAAATTAGCCTTACATAAATCTTCATCTATTGAAACTTCAACAGATTCATACTCTGAAAAATAATCTATCGATAATTTGAAACATTCATTTAATTCTTCTGATGTTTTTATTTTATCTATTTCTATCATAATAATAACCAAGGGAGGCTTGGGAGGTTCTCTCTTTAGCGTCCCCTGGTAAATGTAATACTTTTATTAATTATGGAGGTGCTGCACTACTTAATAATCTTACAGTACCAACCACATCTGATTGCCTATCTGCACCACCTGAAGTAAGTGCTCTAGCTTTAACTACCACTCTTGTATTTAATCCAGGATTTGGAACAGTAGTATAGTAGCCTGAATTAGCGCCTAACGGAAAAAAGCCATAAACACCACTAATAGATTGACCACCTTGGAAAATATTATATCCTGCTTCAGATCCACCCGTACCACTTGCAGTTACATTTAGCCATACACTAACACGAACATAAGTATCTGAAGTTATTGGACCTGCCATATTAATATTATAGGTAATAGTTTCGCCATTATAGTAAATAGGATTACTCATGCTATCTACAACTGAGCTTACTAATGGTGCCTGTGCTGTAACGGCTTGTATATAAAAGAAAAAGGATTGACCTGTGCTTAAACTAATTGTTACACTCTGTTCAGCAACAGGACTAGAAGGGTTGCTTGTAGTTACTTGTATATAGGTATCTGTTTGTCCATTACTAGCAATTGTAAAGTTAGTAGGATCAATAGTAACACGAGAAGCTCCTGTTCCACTCTTGCTAACAGTTACAGGTACACCACTGGCATTTGTTGAACGTAAATAAAAGAAAAGAATTGTACCATTTGCTATGGTTTGACCATTCCAAGTATTTCCTAAACTATAACTTGGGGGAGTTAATGACGTGTCATTAATTGTTACAGTAGTAGAAGCTTGCCCATTGTTTAACGAAATGCTAAAAGTTTCCGTACCTTCGGTAGTACTATCAGCTGTTACACTATAGCTTAATACACTTCCATTACTAACCGATCCAGTTAAGCTTGCACCCCCAATATCCGAAGAACTAACTCCTGAAATTGTGTAGGCAAAACTACCTGCTTGATTAGTAGAAAAACTTATAGTAAAACTACCACCTTCATTTACACTTGCAGCAGAACGTGTTAAACTATAAGTTGGTGCAGGTGTTATTGAAGTATCATTAATTGTTACACTTGTAGATGCTTGTCCATTATCTAACGAAATATTAAATGTTTCTGCCCCTTCAGTAGTAGTATCAGCTGTTACTGAATAGTTTAGTGTACTACCATTGCTTATAGTTCCAGTTAAACTAGCTCCATTAATATCTGCTGAACTAACTCCAGTAATAGTATATCCAAAGCTACCTGCCTGATTAGTAGCAAAAGTTATACTAAAACTACCTCCTTCGTTTACACTTGTAACTGATCTTGTTAAACTATAAGTTGGAGTAGGAGCTACAGAAGTGTCATTAATAGTTATATTGTTACTATAATATGTAACACCATCAACTGTTGCTGCAATTCTAAAATATTCTGGCCCTTCAGTGGTTAAATCAGCAGCAGCTGAATATGTAACACTCACATTACCAGAAGCATTTGTTGCGCCAATAGCAAAGCTAGTAGTATTTAATGTAACATCAGATACTCCGCTTGTACCACTAGTTGGAGCAACTACTGAAAAAGATACAGATTTATTAGCAGCATAACTATAGTTAAACTGTACTGAGCCTGAACTTCCTTCATTAAAAGCAGACGTAGCTCCAAAACTATAAGATGATGCAACGTTATTTACAACAATATCTTTATAAGCTTGTATTGTCCCGACTGCACTACCTGTACGTAAATGTAGCCTTACAGTTGTATTTGTAGTTACAATTCCAGCAGTATAATTTATATTAGTAGTAAATGTATCTGAATTTACTAATACTGTACTTGAACTTGGTGTTACAATTGCGTTATCTGTAGTCAAATATAGTGTAGTACCATTTACGCTATTAGCGCTAATAGTTACAGGATAAGTACCAGATTCATCCCAATTATCAGCTGCTGAAATTGAGTATCCAACAGTCTTACTAGTATCATTTACAATAATATCATTACTTGTATATGTAACTCCATCTACAGTAGCGATCAGTCTAAATCCCTCTGGACCTTCAGTAGTATTATCTGCTACTGCTGAATATTGTACATTTATAGAAGTTGGAGCATCACCACTAACTGTCCAATTACCTGTTAACAATGCACCATCACTTGGTCCAGAAATACTTGTACCTGTGCTAGGCGCTATTACACTAAATACTACAAATTTACCATTAGCATTAGTAGCGTTAAATGTAGTGAAACCTGTTGATCCTTCATTTACATTTCCAGGAGTACTCCAACTAAATGTACCAGCTCTGCTAGTATCATTAACTGTTACACTTACTGATTGTGATAATCCATCTAAACTTAAAATAAATGTCTCTGTGCCCTCTGTTAATAAATCATTTGCAAAAGTAAAACTAGCACTTGCTGTATTATTAAGCATTATGAATTTACCAGTTACACTTCCTGAACTTAAATCTGCTGCAGCAATTCCAGTAACAGTATAAAAGAATTCTGTTCCATCAGCTACTAAAGTAGTATTTAAAGTTACCACAACAGTAGTGCCTTCATCTCTTGAACTAAAATTTGAAGATAAAGTGTAAGTAGGGTTAGTTCCACCTCCTCCACCAGGAGAGCTAGCTTCATACAAATTAGAATCTGCTACAATAACGGATAATTGATTATTATTACCACTAGTAAAAGTTGTTTGTGTTAATGGCCAAGCATAATCTTCGTTATAGTAGTCTACAACATATAATCTTGTATACAGTGTATTACTGACTCTTCTAAATGCAGTTTCATACAAATACTCTTGGTGAGCAAGACTACCTACAGGCCCTTTATTTATCCTTAATGCATGGAAATCAGGCAGCATAAATATAGGAGTAGTAGGTATAGTTAAAGCAATAGAAACTGGAGTAGTTCCATAGTTATTTGGATTTGTACCAGATATTGAAAATGCAAATGTATCAGTGATACTATAAGGTGCTAATTGTACTAAGTTACTATCAAAAGTCTTTTGTTGTGGGTTAGCACTATTATACATTCGTAATGCTGGTCCTGTTGAAGTTAGACTATTGATACCTTCTGGAGTTACTGCAAAAACATATGCAGTAGGTAATGTGTAAGTTAAAGGACTACCTGTAGAGTTTGAATAAACAAAACAAGTAAGTTTTTCATTTAAATAAGCTATAGAACTATTAAAGTTATAGTAAATATCATTATCACCATTATTCGGCAAAGTCCACATTACTATATAAGCCATTCCAGCTACACCTAAAGAAATAGTATTAATAGTTCTATATTCTCTTTTAATATATCCTGGATGTATAAAACCACTTGCAGCTTCTGTATAATAAGGAGTTGTATCAAATTCTAATTTTTGTACAAATGTAGGATTAAGATATTCACTATCAATTAACAACTCTAAATCATCGTTTATTATTTGTAACCCAAAAGTCATAATTATCCTTATTTAACAAAGATGTATACAACTGTATCATCATAATAAAAACTTGCACTAGTAACACCAATAGCACTATTTTCAGTAAAAGTTATTCTTGGAATATTGTTTACTACTCCAACATACCAAACATGCCCACCAGGTCTAAGTTGCATTGGTCTAATGCTTCTACCTGTATACTGTGGAAATTCTACAATTGTTTGTAGTCCTGCCGTACCACTTTTACTTATAGTGTATGCTTGTCCAAAAACTCCACTCTTTGTAGATGGTTGCAAAACTACTGTAGTGCCATCAGCCTTATATGTTGTTAATCCATAACTCATTTTATAATAATCCTAATTTAACTCGTCTTACACTATCATTCCAAATTTCAATACCATTAGTTGTAATAACAACACCATTAGTATACGTACCATTTGGATTTTGACTTATTGTTGTACCTACTTTAATTGTATCTGTTACTGTTAATTGACCTGTATTAGCTGTAATAGCGGCTAAATTACCAACCTTAAGTGAACTTAAATATGGAATACCTTTCCATGTAGTTGAATTAACACCTGTAGCAGGATCATAAAGACCATCAACTTGATATAAGAATTGACCTTCGGTTAATAAGGCAGGTGGATTAGTAAGCCAAGTAACTCCACTAAACCAAGGTATTACCCCACCTACTGTAGTAGGTAAATTATCTCCTGCAACAGTTAAACTACTAGGGTTACCGTTTGGTGTAGTTGTAGTAACAGCATAAGCTACCCTTGCACTAGCACCAGAAGGTCCAGGAGTTGTAGATGGTGTTCCTGGTTGACCATTAGTCCCATAATAACTTTCTGCAGTAATTGAGGCTGTAACCCAATTTATTGTACTAGTAGGATTAGACGCAGAATCACTTAAGTTTACAGTTGCAACCCACAATGTTTGTCCAAGCAAACCAGTACTAGAGGCGGGAGGGCTTGTAGACCACCCATTAGCTCCACCATAAGAAAAGTTAGGAGTAGGGTATACTGCACCCCAAGTATAAGTAGAAGTACCTGCTGGTGGAGTTGGGATAGTAAATCCAGCTTGATAAAGGCTAGGTCTGGCTACGTTTAAGCCTGGAGTTCCTGGAGTTCCATTAGATCCATTCTGACTAAATGTAGAAATACTAACTCCAGTAGTCCAAGATACATTAGTGCTAGTTTCAGTAGAGACAACACTAATTGTTTTACTTGCAACCCAAAGTTTAATTAATGGTGTTCCTGGATTTGTAGGGACAGAAACTTCCCAATTATTTCCACCTGTATAAGATGAATTACTTAGTGTAGTCCAATCATATGTAGTTGAACCAGAAGTAGCCCCTGGCTGAGTAGTAGACCATTGATATAAGTAAACACTTACTGTTTTATTTCCAGCAGTTCCAGGAGCACCTGCTTTAGTTTTAGCAATAGAATAAATTTTATCTATTGTAACTCCATTATATACTGCTCTTAAGGTAGCTGTACCAGTATCAGCACTCATAGCACTAATAGTATATACACCAGTAGAGGCAATACTAATAGTTACTCCTGAGGAAGTGTTAACTGAATAATTTACTAATGCATCACCTGTTTTATCAGTTGTACCATCAAATACTTTAAATGTACCCCCAGTGCCTGTAAAGCTAGTTACTACACCAGCAGAGTCAGCAGCAACTGTAGTAGACTCATTTGTAAGAGAACCTGTAACAGCAGATAAACCAGCTGTAGATTTAGAGATACTAACTTCTTTAGTTAATATTAATGTACCAATAGTAGCAGTAACAATTATTTTTGCGAATTGACTTGCAATTGCAGTTATAGATATAGTAGTCCCGCTTAGTGTTGCAGTACAACCTGTAGGTGTAATTGCATACAAAACACCAGTATTATAAACTGTTTCACCTTTAGTAACTTTTATTGTTACAGTTTTAGGTAACTGACCTGCTACTGGAATTCCATCCTTATCACAAGTTAAGCTAATCGAGTCGTTAGATAATGACAAGATATAAGCTGTAGCTGCTGTAGCTGGAGTTAAAGTAATTAAGCCTGTATGTGTAATCTCTGAGAGTTTACCTTGCTTTGTTAATGTACGAACACCAAACATTGCTGACTCAAGAGTCAATGCAGGAAGTGTAAACTGAGACTCACTAGAACGACCTAGTTCTGTCCAAAGAATAGTTCCATCTGGAAGAACATTTCCTGGCTTGTACATATAAATAATATATGAAGCAAACTCAGAGGAAGTACTATCATCCCAGTTTAATGAACCAACTGAGCTTAACAAATTAACTGACTCAGGTGTAAACACTAAGTTTCTAGGTTGATCAACTGTAAAGTTATAAATATTGGCTGGCTTTAAATACTCATCGTCTTTAACATTCCAAGCAAGTTGAGTATAATCAAATCGAGTAGCAGTTACTTCACAAGTAGATTCTTCTGAGACTTTAACTTGATTCACTCGTAAATACAAGGGTGTTGTTTCACCAAGCCTTAATGTTTTACTATTAAGCCTAATAAAATCACCTGGCTCTAAGAAGTTATTCTTTACAATATATTTAAATGTAATACCAAATGCAGTACGGCTTGTTCTTACAAGTTCCTCTGCTTTAGCTAATGCATGATAGTAATCGGTAACACCTTCAGCAAATAGATCAGTCTCAAATTCTAGTCCACCATCCTCTGACTTCATTGTATCGTAAATAGAAGATGTAGTAGTAGTGTTTATAAAGTCTGTATAGGCATCACTCTTAGTAGTCCATACAATAAAGTTATCCTTAACTAATTTAGCGGCAACACCCTTCTCACCACCAGTATCTCCACCAATTAATTGTATAGCGTAAATCGTATCTGCAGTTAAAGAGATATTAGCTGTTTTAACAGAGCCTAAATCTCCTTGAACACCAGTGTTTAATACTATAGAACTATTACTTGTATTTGTAATTGTTACTGCAACGTTATCATCAGCAGTATAACTGAGAGTGTATACACCACTCTCTTTTACAACAAACTTATAGTTTAATGTTGTAGAGCTTAAATTACCAGACCATACGGCATAGCTATTTAATAATTTTCCACCATCAGTATCTGTTTCAAAATTACCCTTTACAGGATACTTAAATCCACCAATACCCCTTAATGAGGTACCAGCTGTTTTAGGTGGCCATGATACTGTATCTTCTTTAAAGTTTTCAGATTCATTGTGGAATCTAACAGTGCAGTGGTTAAGTCTTTCGCTTGAACTTGGCCAATTAATTTGAACGTCATCATCTAAAACTAAATCATCATCTGTCAATGTAGTTGCTACAACAACAGACTCATTAGAGCTTGGGTATTGTAGATTTAATTTGTATTTACCACCAGACCAAACAAGTCTAGCATCACCCATTGTAGATAAAATACTTTCTACGTTCTCACGCACTGGTTTTTCTGTATCTACAATAATATTACATTCATACAGAGGTAATGTACGTGTATTTATATTTCTAGAACCATCTGTATTTTGCCAGATTTTACCACCAACTAAAATATTAGACTGTACTGTTGTATTACAAATTGTTACAGCATCATAAAAAGACTTTAGGTCTAGCTTAGTAGTAGGCAATGATTTACCAGACACACTATCTGTTAAATAGTCTAATAAGCATAATGCTGGATTATTTGAATACTGTCTAGTTGAACTTAATTCATAACTATAGTTAGGTGCTGTACCTGTACGTACAATTGTTTTAACTTTTCTTCCTTCAATAAAGAATTGAGTTAAAGGTACACCATTAAATTGTGGTTGGTCTCTATTAAGTTTAACAACAACAGAGGCGTATGCAAGACCAACTTCATTTTTCTTAACTGTAAATCTAGCGTCTTTACGATCACTAAAGTTAGCACTCATAATATTGTCAGCTGTAGGTGTGTTACCATAATGCAAATCAATGCGTACACCTGACTTTATATCTGTTCTAGTCTGTATATCAGAAACCCAAGTGGCTTCATCACCAGAACCAGCATCATAAGTTACTGATACTGAATTTCCAATATCTGAATCATTTATATATCTAGATTCTTCAAATGCAACATCATATACTGCATTGATTGGCCCTTGACAAAGAGCTTGTTGGAAGAAAAGATATTCATTTTTCTCACCAGTTAAATTCCCATTAAAGCCCTCTGTAAAGATAGCTTTGTTAGAGTTAGGAGTAACGTAGTTGAAATTGTTTGCAATGTTATGATAAACCCTAACACCACCAACTTTAGCCCGACCATATATTAATGGCAAATGAACAGCTTCACCTTCAACTACTAACTCAAAACCTTTTCTTGCTTCAGCTGCAGCAGCGGCAGCCTTTCGCATCTTTCTTGCTTGAGAGATTTGATATGCAATAGATGCAACAGTTATAATAGTGCTTAAAGCAACTGAATAACCTAAAATAGCAATTTCTATTCCCATTATACTTTCCCCCATTTAATCTGTAACTGCCCTGAACCTTCATAGATCTGATCACATGAAGTATCAGAAGGATCACGACTACGCATAGAATCTTTAGTTGTGTAAAGAGGTCTACGGAAGTCTAGATCACCCATAGGACTAGAACAAGTTACATTAAGAACTGCAGTACCTATTTCTCCAGTACTAATGCTATAACTTGTCCCATCCACTGTTCCACTATAAATAAGAATAGTGTTTGAAACATCTAACTCAGGTAGCTTTGTAGTTGGATTAACAAAGCCTAACCTAACTTCAACTGTCTTACCTACAAGTCCGTAATCTGCAGCAGGACCATTTGTAAAGTCTGGATCTGCAAAACTAATCTTATAAATTTCTCTATCAACCACACTAGAAAGTTGTGGTGGATCTAAAGTAAGAAGCTTACCATCATTAGGGTAAGTTACTCCATTACTAAGCGTAATATCTCTAAAATAAGAGGTAGTCCGATACAATCCACTTTGAAGGTCTACTAAGTAAAAACCTTCAATAGTTGGATTAGAAAGTATCTGAACAACAGTTGAACTAAATTCTATCATAATTTCTCCACTAATCTAACCTGACCAGGATCCATAAGGATACCATCAGAATATACCATACCTGATACTACATCCGTATCATATAAACATTGCATTTGTACATCATCACTATAAGTCATAGTTCCTGAAGCAGAAGACACTAATGCAGGAAATACATTAATTGTATTACTTACACCAGTAACAAAAGTTACATTTGTAGTTGTCATATAAATCTTTGAGTGATTTGAAAACTTTACAAATGTGCCTTTTGGAATTAATCCAATAAGCCCAGACACAGTGGCTACACTGCTACCTGCAGTACCTGTTGCTGTTGCTGTGCCTGTTGCAGTCCTAGACTTTATAACTCCATAGTTTTGAGGAACAATAACTGTAACTGCTTCAGAATAACCCTTAGTCACTAAGTTAACCATTAGATCTTGTGCAGAATTTGACTTTGGAACAAGTCCAGTATCTATCTCCCATCTCTGGGCACTTCTGCGGCTAATAAATCTTTTTAGTGATAAGGTATCTGAAGTGAAGACTGGTTGATTACTCCGAATAGTCAGCGGTGCTGCAAACTGTGCAATCACCTCTCCATTTTCATAGATACCATACATATTATTACCTTAAACCTTTCTCTCTATTGTGTGAGTTTACACCCTCAGCAATAGATGGGAGCATTCTATAAATTTCCGATTTTGTTTGGCGACTAATATCACCTGTAATGTTTACATTAACTACTTGTTGATTTGAATTACTCATAGCAGCTGCTACTCTAGATTGCTGAGATTCATTTAGAATGATTTCGCCTGCATGCGCAAGTACTGGAGTTGCACTTCCCATTTGACCAGGGATTACACCACCTGAAGCAAATCCAGGCAAGAAGCTAAATAAAGAACTAATACCAGAGAAACCCTTACTAAAGAAATCTCCGAAGCCATCCTTTATTTTACCAAAGGTATCACCAAGACCGCCAAACAAACCACCACCACTAGAACCACCTGAGACTGATTTAAATACACTATCAGTACCTGGGACAACAACAACTGGTATTGGTGCTTTTGGTTTAACGCTGAGTACATCTAATAAATTATCAGGTTTATTTAAATCTTGTTGTGCTGGTGCAGAACTAGGTAACAGGAAGTTTAATAGTCCACCTGTGCCTTCACCTATTTGTGCAGTGCCACCAAAAATCTTAGCAAAGAAATCTCCACTAAACACAGTATCGGTTAAACGACTAGCAAAAGAATCTACAACTTTGCTTGTAAATGAATTTACTACAAATTCACCAAATTCTTTCCCTGTCTTTGTTCCCTTTAATGTTTCTGCTAATCCTGATTTAAAGTCTCCAACAAAAGCTTGGGATGCATTTCGTCCTGCTTCTGCTGATGCTGGTTGAATAAATCCACGAGGGCTTCTTGTTCCAGATTCACTAGGAGCTATCTCATTAAGTCTTTCACGAATTCTGTCGGTAACTCCAGCAATAAAGTTATCTACAAATTTCTTACCATCAGGTGTAGTATTTTCAGTAGAAGCTAATGCAGCTGTTATTTGGGCTTGAAGACTATTTAATGTAGAAAGAACATCAAGATTCTTTAATAAATTGAGTTTGAGTTCTTGATCAAACAACGCATTTTTACTTGGGTCAGCACCAAGACCTTGCACTAAAAGATTTTTAATTCTCGCAAATGTTTCCGGATCAATATCTCCAGCACCATTTGTTTTGAATTGTTGATTCTTACCTTGAAGTCTTGCAGTCTTAACATCAGTAGCTAACTTACCTAAATCACCAGAAAGTGGTTTAATATTTTCAGATAGTTCTTTTATACTAACAGTATTAAGAGCAAGTCTAATTGTCCAATTATCAATTGTGTCTAAAGACTTTTTAAATGAAATTGCTAATTCTTCTGAATTTTCGGCAAGATCTTTATTTTCAACTTTTAATTTAAGAAGAGTATTAAAAAACTCTTCAAGATCAATATTGAATTCTTTACCCTTAACTTTTAACTTTTGTCTAGATTGTGCAGGATTAATCTGAGATACTGCATTTCCAATTGGACTTTGAGTACCATTAGCAAATCCAGGCATCCCCTTATTAATGCTTTGTAACAAAGGTAAATTTTGAGCTGTTGCTTTAGCATTAACTACAAATTCACCATTTGAAAGTCTAGCAAGAATTGAGTCTGAACGACCATTTCCAGGACCACTAATTTTACCACCATTAGCAAATTGCTTAGTAAATAAAACTTTGAATCCGTCTTTCTTAATACGACCTTTTAATTTACCACCAAATAAATCAAGGTTAACACCCTCTAAAGCACCTTTAGTTACAGCATCAGAAGTAGTAAGTACAGAATCATTATCCGTAGGGAAATAAGTACTAATATTATTTTTGATATTTTCTGTTAGATGTCGTGTTAATTCACGACGCATCTCTTTAGAACCCAACAACAACTTTTCATCGGTTGTTAATTGTTTAGAGAATGTTTCATTCTTAATAAAGGATGCACCATTGAATTTACCGATATTTAAACCAGCATCTTCAATTGTAGGAGTCTTAATAAAATTAATAGGATCTTCAGTACCATCAGCATAAGATGGCAATCCAAGCAATCTACCTATTAGTGTTCTTGCAATACGTTTCTTAGTTTTAGGATCATCATTGTTTTGATTGATAGCATCTTCAAGCGCTTTTTCATTTGCTTCTGCTACAGAAGGTGCAACATTCAAATCACTAGATCTAAACAAGTCTAGAATATCGTCTAATGTACTTCTTCTTGATTCTGGTACAGCCGCTAGAATAGGAGGCTTGCTCTTAATCGCTGCTGTCTTAATTAGATTAGCTTCTGCTTTTCTACGTGAAGCATATTTATCACCAGAGGTTTCAAATTTCTCTGCAGCTTTATCATAATGACCAAGTGATGCTAAATGAGTAGCTTCAGCTAGCCAGCCCCTTGCAGTTAAGGAGCCATACTGATACCTTGCAGATGTAAGAGCAGTTCTTACCTCTTGTGGTAATTGCTCAAATGATATCTTGCTATCCCTAGCAGAAAGACCTGTATATTCTCTTGCAGCACCCTTTGCAAACAAAGGAATTACTTTAGAATCAATTAAGTCAGCCTCAGCACTAGTAATATAAAGTGGTTTTCTCTTTAATGCGATTTGAGCAGCAACTCTTTTCTTACCTAAGTACGGTTTGAATCTATCAATCAGATTATCTGGTAATCCAAGGTCTTTTAACCATGCAACATCTTTAGAACCTAAGTCTAATCCAGAGGCAATAGTTACACCAGAAGAATCAATTGGCATACCTTTCTTATTAGTAGGTATATATCCTTTTGTCTTAGGTGTACTATCAGTACCATTTTCCATTTGTCGAATGAAAGAATAATCTACTAGTCCACCATTCTGGAATGCTGGCATGCCACTGTTAATACTTCTTAACAGAGGTAAGTTTTGTGCTGTTGCTTTAGCATTAACAACAAACTCACCATTAGATAGTCTAGCCAAAATAGAGTCTGATCTGCCTGTACCTGGACCACTAATTCTACCACCATTAGCCCTACGCTGTTGAGGATTAACTTGTTGTGTTGGTTGTTTAAATGAACCTTCAAATAGGAAGTTCTTTAGGTCTTTAACAGTATTACGTAGCGAGTCAAATGTTGAAACAAGAATATTTCCAATACCTTTAAAGATATCTACAAATAGATCGTATGTTCCAACAATCATGCTCTTGATTGAGTCTTTCAACCATAATGAGAATCTAGTTACTTTACCCTCAATACCTTTAGCATCTTTGTCACCAAACAATGCGTAATAGATTAATGAACTACCTGCAGCAATACCTAATGCACCTAATAGAACAGGTAAAGTAAAGAATGCAGCTATAGTAGCAACAATGCCAGTAATAGCAGAAATAATAGCGGCACCAGCTGGGAACATTGAAGCTGAGAATACAGCTGCAATAGCCAATCGTTTAAGTCCTAAAATAATTGCAGGACCAACAACAGTAGATATCCATGTACCGAATACACCTGCACCAGCAGTAATAGCCCATCCAGAAAGGAAAACAGCGCCAGCAGTAATACCAAGATGATAGAATGTGTTTTCTACATCGAGTGATTCTGCAATGGCATCACCAATATGCAAACCAACAAATAATGCAGCAATACCTGCAAAGGCAGTAAAGCCAACTTTAAATGCTTTGCCTAAGAATCCACCAGCTGATTGTGCTGCTGGAGCTGCTTGCTGTTGCTGAGGTCCACCAAATATCTTGGAGAGAATAAAGAAATTAATTAATTCTTTTGCAACAACACCAATGAGTGATGTCATTTTACCTGATGCAATTGCTAATGCGGCTGTACCAAATAACAATCCTACAATAAAACCACCAGAGCTCGGTGCGAAACCTTCAAGACCTAAGCCTTGTAAAATAGAGTTACCAAAGTCAGTTATGATTTTCTTAAGTTTAAGTAAACCATCTGTAAAGCTTGCATCATCACCAAAAGCAATCTTGAATACTAATGTAGCAAGAGCAATTTGTCTGAAGCCAGAATTAAATGCAACTAAGAATGCTGCAATAACAATATCTTGGATATCTTGAGCAAATGTAGTCTTTAAGTCATCCGTTAAAGCCCTAGTTATAATCCTACCGAAAGTTTCACCAATAGAAGTGAAAATAGATTGAAACACTTTTGTATCTGCAATACCATTTCGGAATACTGCAACAGCATCCTCCATGATTTCAATAAAATTTTCTTTAATGTAGTCTAAAGAGAATTTACGTATTGTTTCAGATACATCAATTCTAAATTTACCTAATTTAATTTCAAAATTAGGAATATCAAATTTTGCGAATGCCTTTTGTAGTTTGGCTGAGAGCCCTGTAAGCTCACCTAAATTAGGCGCTAGCATCTTCATGAATCTACTAATAACTTCGATCATGTCAAAGAAGATAGTAGCATCTACTGTTTTAGCGTATTCTGCAAAACTTTTAATTGCATTGCCCATTTTTACTAATGCTCTATCAATTGCATTAGCAAAAGAATCTATACCTGAGCTAGCTACATCCTTTATTGTTTTAACTATTGAGCTAAAGAAGTTTTGGATATATGCCAGGGCACCTACATCCTTGATTACTTGAACTTCAATATTAATCTTTTCTTTCCACATATCAAATGCATCTCGAATATCGAGGAACACATCTGACATATAATTACTAAAGCGATTAACACCAGGGGCAGCTAAAGCATACAACTGATTTGACCAATCAGCAATACCTTTAATTGTATCAGGCCAATATGAGTTACCAACAACGGCATCCCATACATCATAGAATACTTTCTTTACAAACTTACCGAAGTTGTAAACTGTCTTTTGAACTTTTGCTAGATCAGGTAAATAGTCACCTAGATCTAAACGATATTTAGAAAAGTCAGGAATCCAACTAGTAAAATCAAACTTAGTTACTGTAGCAACAAAATCTTGAATTACATTTCTAGACTTTAAGAATCCTATTTGTAGTTCTAATACAAATCGTTTAAATTGTGTAATCGCTACAGTAAGGTCATTCCTAACAAATCTAGTTAGAGTATTAATACTTGAAGTTATTGAGTTTGTAACTGCAATAATAACATCTTTAATACCAGTGCTATTAATAACTGAGTCTTGGAAGCCTTTGATTGCATCACCCAAGTTAGAGAATGCACCAGACAAACTATTTGTTTGCTTACGAGCTATTCCACCAAAGCCTTGCGTAGACATTGCAAGTTTATTGAATGCAGCGTATACTTCTTCAAAGGTAAGATTACCTTGAGCCATTTTATCAGACCACTGATTCCATGACTTACCAGCTGCTGCTGCAACCTTTTGAAGGCTGATACCTGCAGTTGTAAGAGGCTCTAATCGTTCATAAGTTACACGACCCTCAGCCGCCATCCTAGCGAATGCTTCAGCAACTCGTTGAATCTCGTAATCACCACCACCAACAGCTGTAACAGCGTTAGCAATAGCTTCAATACCGTTTAAGATATCACCATTTGTGCTAAGTAAATCACTACCTGTATTTGCTAATCGAGCATATGAATCAGTGAGTGCATCTACACTAAACTTAGTTTGCGCTGCAAATGTTTGGATATCAGAGAATGCTCGTTGAGCTTTGTTTAATGAGCCTGTGGCTACATTAAGTCTTGTTCTTAAACCTTCAAATGTTTGTGCTGTACGTAATATAGAATTACCGAATAGAGTTACTGCACCTAATGCAAAAACAGATTTGAACGTGTTACCCAGCTTAACTGCGCTGGTATTTATTCTATTAACATTATTGTTAATTTGCTGAGTCTGCGAGATAGCGTCATTTAATGAACGACTATCAAATACCTTATGTTTAGGCATCTTTTGCAACTTAGCATTTAGATCTTGAATTGTTTTATTTAACTGAAGAATCTTTAATTGGTCTTCATTAACATCAATAATCTTTGTCTTTTTGCTACCCTTAGTAGCTTCATCTTGTACCTTCTTTAGTAGACCCCGTAGTCTATCTATGTCTTCAGATGCCTTTCTCGTGTCTGCCGTGACTTTAATTTCTACTGACATATTTTGTTCTCCATAATAAAAAAGCCCTAAAATGAATCCTCATTATTAGAGGCCATCTTAGGGCTATATTATTTATTCTCGCTAAATTTTACTGGTGCGGAAACTTCACCAATAGTAAGTAGTACTTGCTCAATGAAAAATGGTGGCGCTTGTTTCGAATAACCTGTATTCAAAATACCAATGTATGGCGCATCATTATCTATTTTACCAACAAGCTCTCCATTAATCGTGATCATCTTGTATTTCCACCTACTAGCTGCGTAACCTGTATCTACTGGTGTAACTGATCTTAAAGCTTCTGTAGTGAATTCTGTTCGTTCCTGAATTGATGCCTCTGCTATAGTAGCGGCCTCCTTCTGGATTCTTTTAATTTCTTTATCAAAATTTACTTTTACGCTTATTGACATAGTCACCTCATTCGATAGTTGGGTTCCACTCCTCTGCTCCCTTAGCACCTTTAAGTAGGCTAAAGAATTCAGGTGTAATCCGAGCTTTACTAGTCTTTTCGATTGCTCGTAAAGATTCAAAAATCTCTGATCCCCTCTTCTTAACGCCTTGGGCACTAAGTAACAAAGAAGTACGATAGTCTTCTCTCCAACCAACAGGTCTAGAAGCGAAGAACTGATTCCATCCGATGAATTCCTCATAAGGCATTTCATCTAAGATTGTATAAACTGGCATATGCAAGTGATATGCTAGTTCATAGACTGTCAGTTCTTCAGGCGTTAGTTTCCCTCAGTTGCACCTACCATACCGGAATATTTAACAATTTCAGCAGATAGCGATGTCAACTCTTCCAATGGGAATGTTGCAATATCCTCGTCTGACAATTCATCTGCGCCAACTACTGCTGAACGCAAAATCACACGAAGAGTGTTAATCTGGTCTTCCTCAGAGGTGTTCTTTGTAGCCTCTTGGATTTTTAGAACTTCATTTACTGTGAGCTTTTTAATCTCAACTTTATCGCCCATGAAGTCAACTTTTTTACTAATCTTTTTACCAACTAAATGTTTCATTATATTTCCTTTTACTTATTATCACTGAATAGATGTTTATTATTTTCTTGAAAATCATCTAGTACTTTTCGTACTGTATGAAGAACAGACAATGTTTCCATGATCTCTTTACCTGCTTCGCTATCTTTATCAAAGTCTTGAAACCTTTCAAATGATTTACGAATACTAATATCAACACTACGTCTCATATGACGGAATGTAGTCTTCATTACAAATGCTTTACTGAATGGTGGTTTATCATCATTAACCATAATTATCCTTATAATACTTATAAATACCTAGGGGAGCCTCGGAGAGATCTCTCTTTAGCGTCCCCTGGTAAAAGGGGTACGAGACCCCTAGTTCTTAGACCGCAGCTACAGTAGCAGGACCGTAGAACTGACTCTGAACAGACAAAGTCAATGTTGCTTGGTTAGCATCTGTCAACTGTGGGCTGACCAACAAAGCTTCCAACTTACCAACGAAGTAGAAGTTAGAGTTAGCGCCAGCACCCAAACCAGTTGCGTTTGTTTCCAAACTTGCAGGCTTAGAGTTGAGCAAAGAGAATTGGAAAGCGTATTGCTTACCATCACCAATTTTACCGCCCAAACCGCCTACAACAGTAGGGTCCCACTCGGAAGGCACGTAGTTAATCGTGATTTCGAGGTTAGGAGCGTCAGATTGACCTTGGATTTGTTGTGAGGTTGCTGAACCATAAACAGGTACGTTAACAATGTTAGCGGGTGTACCAATTTGTGGGAATTCACGAACGTTCTTAACTTCTTTGAACGATGTGTCATCAGCAAAAAGAGCTACCAATTCTGCTAATGTGTCAGCAGAAGTGATGTTAGTAATAGCGGTAGTATTAACTGCGAGAGCAGAATAAATACCAGCGCCAATAGATGTAATATGTGCCATGTGTTTTAATCTCCATAAGCTTTAAAATTTATTGAATAGTCCCCACGATAAAGTGATTTATCTGCGAGGTCAGGGCCAAGCTGCATAAGCGTGCTTGCGCCAAATTGAGTTCCATTTGTCAAAGTCTTACCTTGAAAGAAAGAATCTATAGTATCGGCAATAGTGAACAATTCCGAATCACCATTACCTGCCTTGACAAAGATCGATAGTATTAACATACCTGAGAATTTTTTCTTAAGCCCATGACTTTCTACTGTACCGTTTCCTGGTAAAATACTAATCCTAATAAAAGAACTAGTAGAGTTTATCTCTCCACTGTAGTTTGAAGGATATGCTTTATATCCCGTAGCTGTCCATGTGCTTGAGGCAAATACCCCATATATGTCTGACTTTAAATTACTATACATATTCATATCATACTCCTGCTAAAGATAGTACAACAATGAAATCATCCTTAGAGACAATGTTACATCCGTATTCAACGGAATTAATAGTTACCCTAGAGTATCTACTAAAGTTTATTGTAGCATTATTTTTAATTGTGAGTGTTGTTGTAGTCACAGGAATACCAGACTCATAGCTCTTACTTGCGGTAAGAAAACCTTGTGTCGTATATGCTTGATCTGTTTTCGTAATCGAACCAGTGGCAAAATTAAAACCACTGACGATCTTATTGTCAAAAGTAGCTGTTACCGAAAGATCCTTTAGTTTAGTAAAGGCAGTATCTACGGATTGTTGCACTTTTGATTTGAGAGACATTTAATTTGCCCTCCACCACTGGGATGAACCCTGATTAATTAATAGTGGTTTTAAGTACTTCTTAACAAGACTAGGCACCATAGGTGTTCTAGTAGTGTCGTTATTACTATCTTTCAATGTAATAGTACCGATTGAAATTTCTTCAAAGTTTTGAGATTTGTTATCTAACAAGTTTTCATTAGACAATAAATGATATGCCATTTCTAGCACAGCACTCTTCATTCTTTTTGGAATTTCAGATTCACCGTAAGTAATCGATTGTCCCAATCGGGGATCAAAAGTTGAAGCCCCTTTACGAGGCCACGCAAGACTCTGTGTGGAACTGACAGCAACACCAATAAATTGATTTTCATCAAGTAAAAGAGTTGCAGTCACTAATGCTGACTCTTGGTCATCGTCATCTGCATTTAACCATGCACCCGCATCAATGCGAGTATCAAAGTATGCGTCAGCCTCGACCATAGTTACATATGTGTTTGTACCTAGGACTAGTGCCATCAGTTCCTCCTAATGGATTAAGCGTGGAGAATAGGCAGAATACCCAAATTCAATGCACTCATCTTACGTGCCCATGAACCAGCGGTTGCAAAGTTGGCATTAGTAGCGAATGCGTTAGTAGCGCCAGCCCAGTCATAGCCCATTGGGTGAGCCACGAAGCCATAACGATACCAAATAGAGGTAGAGCCACCACCAGTGTAAGAAGCCGCATCACGGTCAACTTCAACAGGTGTAGGAACAGCAATGTTTGTAAAGCTGATAGCACCTGGTTTGCAGATGAATGTAGTCTTTGTAGAACGATCATTCACGTTAGCAGAAGCAGACAAGTCGCCTTGAGCAACACGGCTCAAGATCAAACGGAATTTACCACCGAACACGGTTTGGAATGTCAAGTTACCATCGGTAACAGTTGTCACGTCAACCAAGTTAGCGGCACGGAGTTCAGCCAAAACTTCTGGAGAAGTGATCATGTACATGAAGTCAGGCTCATAGTCCTTGAATGCCATGCCAAGAGCTTGGAACAAGCGTTGACCACGGGCAGCACCAATAGCTGTAGCATCAAACAGTTTACGCTGATCAGATGCAGACGTAGCAGCAGCAGCACCAAAGGTACCAGCAGCGTTAATGTCAACGAAGTTACCAACACCAGCGCCATCAGCGTCTGTGGTGTAGTCAACAATACCAGCGCCACGAGAAACTTCGTAAGCGGCTACACCTTTGAGTGTAGACACAATAGCGTCAGATTCGTCTTGGCTACGAACTTCAGAGAAGTCACGGGCAATCTTAGACAGACCATCTTGTTGAGAGACGATTTGCTGGAGGTTAACTTGTTGTGAACCAAAGGTACGGACTGTTTTAATGTAGTCAGCAATTTCGGTAGACACGTCAGTGTAATTACCAGCGTTAGAAACAGACAAGCTAGCAACGTTAATGTTAGCTGCCAAAGGTTTGTACCAGCGCATTTGACCAATGAAGCTCTCGCCTGTTGGGTCGATACGGGCATCTGTACCAACAATACCAGTGCTGTTAAGCTTCTTGGCGTTTGTGTACATTTCATCAGCGTATGCAGAAATAGCAATAGCTACGTTTTGGAACATTGTATGATTAATCATTTAAAAAATCTCCTATGATTTTAAAGGGTGAAGTTACCTAGTTTGCCTCCTGCAGCAAGTGCAAGCACTTCTTCAGTAGTCATGTCAGTAATCTTCTTGTTGGGATCGAGTTTGGGAGTACCGTTCATATTGTTACTACCACCCCCTGAATTAGATTTAGGTTTAAATAGGAAAGAATTATCTTCATTCTTTACATATTGTCCTACAAAATCCTTGATTGATACACCAGATTTGTGAATCCATGCACCAGTCTCTGGATCTTGGATGAGTTGATCGATAATATCACGATAGGCCATTTGGCCAGATCGGTCATTACGGAAATCAAGACCAGTTAATGCATTACGAACCGCACCATCTCGAGTGAGTTCAGTTACTTTGCCTTCGGCTAACGCAAGCTTTTCAGTGAGTTCTGCGAGCTTCATCTCAGCAACTTCTTTATGCTTACCTTCGTCCTCCAAAGATTTCATCTTACGTTGTTTAGCTTCGTCTTCCAGTCGGACACGCTCTTTAACAGCATTGTCTCGCTCTTGGTAAGCTTTATCTAAACTTAGTTTGATTTTAGAGAGACGCTCTTCAACCATACGATTGATCATGTCTTCTGTATCTTTATTGTTAGCACCTCCACCACCATTATCAACCTCATCAGCTTTAAACTCTGGGTTGGGTGTGTTGCCATCATCGAGGAACTCTTTGTTTCCGAACTTATCTACTTTCATCTTTATTTTCCTTTGGCACAGCCATTTAATTTTAATTTATTAGGGTTTAGTTACAAACTTAAACTCTTACGGTCCAATGCCATACCAATCCATTCCCTTCGGAATAGGAGCTAGTATATCTTTTCTCGTAATTTTGTTTCGAGGATTTATTAAGCCATCCTCAATAGCCTTTTGTCTTAAAGAATTATAGGTTGCTTTCGACAACCCTTCTTCTCTGAGAGCAAGTAAAGTTTTTTCTATTGTATCACCTTCAAGGGCATCCGCATAAATTTCTCTAAGGGCTACCTTTGACTTAGCTGCAAGTCCGATGTTTGTGAAGAAAGCATCATGAATCGTAGCGGTTTCAATACCGTTTTTACGACCCCATAAATGGAATCTTCTAACAATAGAGGCATCATTCATGTGGTTACCATTAACCCCCATGCCAATACCAGCTCTCATCAAGCTTGATTTTCCTAGAAGTGAAGCATCTTCTGCTCGATCTTCGTAAATGTTACGGACCATCCTACCAGCCTCTTTGTCATAGAACTCAATGCTAGTTTGGATTTTAGGTCTGTATCTCTGGTATAAAGTCTTACCATCAAATGTTACCCAAGGTACATCGACCTTCTGAGTTTCATCAACGTAAGCTTTAGCAGCTACTTTCCAGAATTGTACGAATTTTTGTGTTACTGGTGCTCGTTCAGCTAGTTTCTGAGACATGATCTCAGATACAGCTTTAAAGTCTTGAGGACCAATTAGTCCCTTACGAGCATTCATTAACTTATCGACAAACGCTTCTACGTCTGGGTGAGAATCACGAGCATGAGCTAAAAGTTCTTGCCCCACAGGGGTTTCACCTTCAACTACCTCATTCAACTCACGTTTTAATTGTTTCAGACCAAACACGACATTATCGGCTCCTAGCCTATCTGCGTCTTTAATCTTTGCATCTATAATATTAGTTACTCCACGAAGTTCTTCACGAGTAACAACAGTATATCCTTTTGTCTCTAACACTGAAGCAAATTTAGCCTCAATATTAGCCGCCTGTGTTGCTTTACCAGCACCATAGAATGACACCATATTCTGTGCTTTAGCAGCCTTCTGTAAGTCTGTCCACTGAATATTAGCTTCTCTTAATCCTTGTATCTTTTGGAACTCTGGATCAGACACTGTATCCATAGCAACTAAGTCATACAATCGATTCTTCTGTAGTGTAGGTAACACATTCGAGTTGATTGAAATACTTCTATCTCCTGTACTCAATCCAATGATCTGAGCACCTGAGGATGAAGCATCATTCTCAATCATCAATTTTGTTTTATATGTTGATAACTTTTTCAAGTTAGTAAAGTCACCATTGACATGATCGTATATCCGAGCATACTCAATAGCTAATCTAGCAATCTTTGGAATCTCTTCAGCCTCTTGCGAACGAACAATAGGGTGTTCTAAGAAGTCCCTAATACGTCTGTCACGCTGTGTAGTTTCTCTCATGAGTCTACCTAAGCTTAGTACATCCTTCTGATTCCTCATAAAGATTTCCATTCGACCTGCTTGTGTTAATGCCTCTGTTGCTGGACCTAACATAGAACCAGTTTGAATCATTAACTCCTGAACAATCTCAGGTGTAGCAACCTCTGCCTTAGCGGTATTTAAGAATGGACGAACAACTTCACCACCTGTGGGTGTTAAGAATCCTTGGTAGTAGACACGTCCACGACCATCGATATTAGCAACTACACTAAATGGTTTACCTGTATCCCTATGATACTTTACTGTCTGAATCAAACTGTATCCTTGATCTCCACGAGTCAAGATAAGTTTTCTAAAGTCATTTAAGTCATCATACTTCTTTACGTTCCCACGGGGATCTCTAAAGCGTACAACATCTTCCATGAATCCAGCAAACTCATTGTCAACTTCATATTGAACTGACATAGTGTGATTAAGCATATCAGCAAAATCTTTATCAATTAATAGTTTATCGTAGTTAGCATTAGCCCTACGAGTAATAACAGTAATTCCTGTATTCTTACCTCTAGCATCAAAATAAGTTTTCTCGCCTGGTCTAACATAGAGTTTGTCTCTATTGTTGTTAATACCAATTCGTTGACTTACAATCAATGCTCTATTAGTTCTTTGAAGATCAAGCATATCCTTGTCTAGGATTTGAACCTCACGACTAATTGTATCTCTCCAAGGTCCACTTGCACGACCTGTTTCAAGGTCAACAACTGAACGTCTGGTCTTACCACGTTTAACTACACGAATGTAGCCTGAATCTTTCAGTGCAGTAAGAATCTCTGAACCATCTGAGTGATAGTCCTTTAATGTTGATTTAAAGAAAGGAAATTCTGGATACTTCCAGTTACTTCTTAATTCTTTACCAATGTTAATAGCTAGTGTATCATAGTCAGTAGATTTTCCATCTGCCACTACTGATAACACTCTTGACAAAGAATCAATAACAAATTTATCGTTAGTCCTAGACTCAATAAATTGTTGTGTATAGCTTTGTTTATTACCACGATAAAGAAACTCAAGATCTAGAATTTTCCGAAGATCTTCTCTCTTCTCTCTAATATATTTTTCTATTAAACCCTCTTTAGGTTTATTTCTGTCTAGCCATAAAGCACCACCAGGAATTTCTTCTCTTACAAATGTCTCTAACTTCTTACTAAATGATTTTGAGTCTCTTGTTAGAGGTCCTTTAAACCAAGTGTATAGAGGAGTTCTACCTGTATACAATATCTTCCTAGCTAGCGGCCTTCCATGTCTCTCTGACCAAGCATCTGTATATCGTTGATTCTCTAATGTCTTGTTAACTATCTCATCAAATGAATAGTATTTACCAAAGATCTGAACCTTAGCTGGCTCTCCAGCAACGCCATAATTGTCAAACAATTGCGACCTAGCCCTAGATCTACGATCAAGAATACGACTAGTATTGACTACAGAGTATTGCATTTCTCCACGAACAACATTCATGAAGTTAACCCAAGGTTGCTTATCGTTATTGTATCGTTCAAATACAACACGCAAGTTCTCAGCTACAGCAGTCTGTTGATTAACAGAGACTGACTCATCTAAGCTTTCTACAAAGTCTCTAATCCATATCTTTTGATCTTGAGAGAGAACCTTTGAGTTCTTAACAAAATCAAGTCGCTCTTGTAATGTAATGTAGTCAGGATCATATAATAACGTAGAACTCTGCTCTCCTGTAAAGGGGTCAAAGCTGTTATTACGTTCATCAAACTCATTGTTAGATCGAACACGTACAGATCTTTTTCCTGCAAGTGTAGTACCACGATAGTCTGTTAATGAGATAGCCTGAGCCACATTATCTGAGTCAGCAATATACATTTCTCTAAGTTGCCTTTGAGCCTCTGTATTTCGTAACAATTCATTTGGTCTGGCTACGTTTAGCTGGAATAAGTTTTCCTCAGCTTTACTAACAACAGTCTGTCTAGTAGGAAACCATAGTGTTCTAGCGTTATCAAGTTTCCTTAATGCCGCAATACTAAGCTGATTACCTTTTGTAGTAGTAAATGCTTTAACATCTAAAGCACCCTTTTGTAGCAATCCAGCCTTTTCTTCACTACCAAGGTGTTTAACTTGAACAGCCATAGGTTGACGTTTAAGCCAAATACTGTAAGTCTCTACTGGAGGAGCACCACCATCAAGAGCAATGGGATTAGCCTCTTTAAGCTTGTTAGCCTTAAGTCTACTGTCTGGAGTTTCCTCTAAAGACTTTAGTAGTTGTTCTTTATTCTTTAGAATAGGAACCATTGAGCTACGGCAATTCCAATGCAATGGTGGACGAAACCTTAGATCATCAATCTTATAGATTTCACCATCATGGTGCGCACAAATAGGTGATGTACGATTGTCTAACACAGCAGTAAAGCGGTATCCAGCAAGAATTTCGTTATTACGGTTCATTACAATATTCATTGCAGTGGACTGTGTATTTGTAATAGCGGTTCTTACTAGAACTTTAGCCTGTACTTCAGTAAGTGCAGTAGTACGAATGACTTCATCTAGAATTTGATTAGTTGACTTTCCATCAGCTAAACCAGACTTTACTTTTCCATCTATCCTAGCTAACTCTCCACTGCCAATAGCATCAAAGTGTTGTCTAAGAGTTTTAGATGCAGTAATGTTAGGTCCAATTAAATTTGGAATAGCATCACTAGCCTTTGGTCGTTGAACTCTAAAGAAAGACCCAGTACTCTTATCTAAGTTATTAGTATGAAAGTTTACTGCGGCTCCTGCATAGTCAGTAACTGAATTATCCACAATCATGTGTAATTCACGAGTAGCCCTTGTTATCTCTGGTTTAACGTCTGCTTTAATATTTGATTTTAGGATATCCCTAAGCCTCTTTTGATGCCTACGGATACCTCTTGAAACATTCGTTGATGTCTCTAATTCATATAGCCTTGTATCAGCTAAGTGCTGAATAATACGATCATAGAGATCAGTATTAATTGGTGTGGGCATTTGAACTCCTTAATGTCGCATAACAACTACATCAAGGATGTCCCTGTTATACGGCTTGGTTATCGTTATTGTCGTCTCTATTGTTGTCAGGACGTAAATTGTCAGTATCAGAGATAGAAGAATCGATGCTCATAGCTTTTGTGTCTACAAGCGGATCACTCTGGATTTCTGCTACGCCATCTTCATCGTTGTACTCTGAAGGTAATACGTCATTGAACTTAGCAATAGATATAAATGTTGAACGTGGAATAATACCTTGTTGGTACCACTCTGTAACGAGCCTCATCCAGTCTGCGCCTACTGGTGTAGGATTAAAGTCAGCACTGAGTGTGAAATTAATATCAGTTGGAAGAATATCTACGTTGTATTTCCACTTAAGCATTACAGCAATAATCTGTCTCATTGTCTCTGAGATACGAGTATTGAGCATACCGAGTTGTGCTGTTTGAGCAGCATTACGGATCTCTAAGCTAACACCAGACTCTCCTGAAGAACCCTCAGGTGAAAGCATACGAATGCCCATACGAGCCATCTCTTCGATAGTAGCGGCAATACTTGCCTCCATATCTTTTAATGCACCTGTAGGTGTATCTAGTGCTTTAATATCGTCTCCAGCACGAAGCTTAATCCATGAGCCTAAGCCAGCTGAAACAATAGTATCAAACTCCTCATCAGTCATATCTGACATGACTACTGGAGTGTAAGTAGCAGCACCATAAAGCAAGTGATTACGACGGCTGATTTTATTATACAAAGCAATCTCACGATCAATTAAAGACTGCAGAATAGGTTCTACAGGATCAATCTGACCATTTAATGGATATGCTGGAATAAAGTTCATACGTTCACCATTCATTAATGGTACTTCTGTACGTGTCTTTGTCCATGCTGCATTAGCATTGTCTACTTGATACTTAGAGGTTACGTTACCATTAATAACGTTAATGCTCTCATTAGTATCTTTTGTGTATGTGTCTACTACTAACAATCCTGACTCATCAAGGTAGTAGTGTGTAACTGTATCTACATAGTCTGGATGGAATTCATTTTTAGTGTAGTCTTCCATGTAGTAGCGGAATAAAAGACTTGTAAGTACTTGTTTATTAGTATTACGGTCTTGACCTCTACGCCAATTAATAATGTTCTCTGCCTGAATAAGCATCACATATGGTGACAAGGCTTTAGCCTCTTCCATAGTGAGAGCATCTGGATTAGCTACTGTAGGGTAGTCTACTAGACACCATGCTCGTGAGCTTTGAAGCTCTTCCCAAATAGCAGCATCTAAGAAGCCATGTAATGAAGTACCATCAGAGCCAAAAGAATTACGGATCCAGTCTTCAGTTCCTTCAGGAAACATATTGTCTGGGATCTCCATGCTAGCTTGCTTACGTAGCAATCCACCCACAAGTACTTTAGCGTACTGTGCAGTCAAACCAGGCAACTCACCCTCAGCACGATAGAAGTTGTACTGTTGAGGACTCATTGTAGGAGAGAAAGGGAGCAACAAATTGTTATATGTTACTAAGTCAATCGTATCATCATATGCTCGTGCATGTGTTTGACCGTTTAATACTGCTCTAGCTCGCTCCCATAAGGGACGCATAGACTCGTATGCAGCATTAGGATCACCTAGGCTCTTTGTCTTAGCCTTTGAAGGTGTCGTTGTTAGGTTTGCCATTAAAGTTTCTCCTCCATAAGCATCCTAACAATTCTAGCAACGATGTCTGAACGAACAATATCGTCTACACCAAACTCGATGATAGGAATGTCAATGTTATGTTTTTTACATAGGTGGACAAATTTAAGAATGT